>Ga0075434_100000007_pt1 | contig 95975 bp, 105 predicted proteins | sample RhiMethybrSRZTD3_FD_75298 | JGI IMG/M metagenome (GOLD analysis project Ga0075434, IMG submission 75298) | Populus rhizosphere microbial communities from Tennessee, USA - Rhizosphere MetaG P. TD hybrid SRZTD3 | ecosystem: Host-associated > Plants > Roots > Rhizosphere > Soil | place: USA...
TTCCCGATCGCCGCAAGTGCTGTGCCGTAAGTCGCCTGTAAGGGAGCATCCCCACATCGGCGTGGGGAGCCGCCCGTCGGTAAACCCGAAGGGGGAGGAGCGCGTTCGAATAAAATGACGCCTCACAAACAGAAAGAAAAGTCTTGAAGCTGTTCCAATCTGGCATCAGGGGCACGGCGAGTCCCGGCCCGGGCGCGCCGCCGCCGGGGCTGCTCGCCTTCTATTGGCACTTCGTGAGCCAGGCGAAGGGCTGGTACGCGGCCATGTTCGCCTCGAGCCTGGCGATCGCGCTGGTCGACACGGTGATTCCGCTCTTCATCGGCCGCCTGGTCACGGTGATGGAGGCGACCGACCGCCAGGCCGCGCTCGCCGCGCAATGGCCCATCCTCGTCGGCATGGTGGGGCTGGTGCTGGGGGTGCGGCCGCTCGTCAACGTGACCGACGTCGCGATCCGCCACATGGCGCTGATCCCGGGCGCGACCACGCAGATCCGCTGGCAGAGCCACTGGCATGTGGTGCGCCAGAGCTGGCCGTTCTTCCAGAACGACTTCGCCGGCCGCATCGCCAACCGCGTCATGACCACCGCGCACGCGCTGCGCGAGAGCACCATGTCGAGCATCCGCGCGGTCTGGTACATCGGCGTGTACGGCACCGCGGCGTGGGCGCTGATGACCCGCGCCGACTGGCGCCTCGGCATCCCGGTGCTCGCCTGGTTCTGCGCCTACCTCCTCTTCCTGCGCTACTTCGTGCCGCGCATGCGCGACCTCGCCAAGGCGAGCTCCGAAGTGCGCTCGCTGGTCATGGCGCGCGTGGTCGACAGCTACACCAACATCCTCACGCTCAAGCTGTTCGCGCGGCTCGCCGACGAGGACGCCTACGTGCGCGAGTCGGTCGAGGAGCACCAGGCGGCGATGGCCCGCCACATGCGCCTCATCACGCGCTTCCACCTGGCGCTCAACCTGATGAACTCGGCGCTGCTGGTCGGCACTGCGGCGATCGGCATCTCGCTGTGGGCCGACGGCACGGTGAGCGCCGGCGTGGTCGCGACCGCGCTGCCGCTCGCCTGGCAGGTGGTCAACGTCTCGGGCTGGGTGAGCTGGGAAGTGGCCGGCATCTTCGAGAACATCGGCGTGGTGCAGGAAGGCATGGAGACGATCGCCGTGCCGCACAGCGGCGCCGATCGCCCGGGCGCACGGCCGCTGGAGGTCTCGCGCGGCGAGGTCCATTTCGAGAACCTGACCTTCAGCTACGGGCGCAAGGACGCCACTGCGGTCTTGCGGGAGTTGAACCTGTCGGTGCGGCCCGGTGAGCGCATCGGCCTGGTCGGCCGCTCGGGGGCGGGCAAGTCGACCCTCGTCAATCTGCTCCTGCGCTTCTTCGACCTCGAGCAGGGCCGCATCGTGATCGACGGCCAGGACATCGCGCACGTCACGCAGGAGAGCCTGCGCGCCGCGATCGGCATGGTCACGCAGGACACGTCGCTCCTGCACCGCTCGATCGCCGCCAACATCCGCTACGGCCGGCCGAGCGCGAGCGACGCCGAGGTCGAGGCGGCGGCGCGCAAGGCGCAGGCGCACGAGTTCATCCTCCAGCTGAGGGACTGGAGAGGCAACGCCGGCTACGAGGCGCATGTCGGCGAGCGCGGGGTCAAGCTCTCCGGCGGCCAGCGCCAGCGCATCGCGCTCGCGCGCGTGCTGCTCAAGGACGCTCCCGTCCTGGTGCTCGACGAGGCGACTTCCGCGCTCGACAGCGAGGTCGAGATCGCGATCCAGCAGCAATTGCTCGACCTGATGCAGGGCAAGACGGTGATCGCGATTGCGCATCGCCTCTCGACCATCGCGCGCATGGACCGCCTGGTGGTGCTCGAGGCCGGGCGCATCGTCGAGCAGGGAACGCACGAGGCGCTGCTGCGCCAGGACGGGCACTACGCCAAGCTCTGGCGCCACCAGTCGGGCGGCTTCATGCCGCTCGCGTTGCCCGACGAGGCGCTAGCCGGCTAGTTCCCCGAAGAATCCGATGATCTCCGCGGCGAGCGCGCGCGGCTGCTCCATCGCCGCAAAATGGCCGCCGCAAGGCATCTCGCTCCAGCGCCGGATGTCGCTGTAGGTCTGCGCCGCGAGCGAGCGCGGCGGACGCAGGATCTCCTTGGGAAACGCGGCGTAGGCGGTCGGCACCGCCACTTTCTGCACCGGCCAGGGCCGGTGCCAGCGCGCGTGATACGGCCAGAACGACGAGCCGATCGCGCCGGTGAACCAGTAGAGCGCGATGTTGGCGAGCATCGCGTCGCGCTCGGGCGGCGTGTCGGACCAGCTCCTGAACTTCTCCGCGATCCAGGCCGCGAGCCCGGCGGGCGAGTCGGTGAGCCCGTAGGCGAGCGTCTGCGGCTTGGTGCCCTGGATCGCCTGGTAGCCGGTCTCCTCCTTCAGCCAGTGCTGGAGCTGCTCGAGGTATGCCGCTTCTTCAGCACCCCTTGCTTCCATTTTTGGATCGCGCCGGACGGCCAGCAGGTTGAGGTGGATGCCGATGATCCGCGCGGCATGGACCTCGCCCAGGCGCGAGGCGACGAACGCGCCCCAGTCGCCGCCCTGCGCGCCGAAGCGCTCATAGCCGAGCAGGCTCATCAGCTCGGCGTAGCAGTCGGCGATCTCCTCGAGGCCGAAGCGCGGCTGCCCGGGCTTGAAGGAAAGCGTGTAGCCCGGCAGCGACGGCGCCACCACCGTGAAATGCTCGGTCAGGAGCGGAATCAGCTCGAGGAATTCGACGATCGAGCCCGGCCAGCCGTGCGAGATAAGGAGCGGCATCGCGCCCGGCCGCCTCGCCGGCTCGTGGATGAAGTGCAGCTCGATGCCGCGGATCGGGACGCTGTAGTGCTTGAAGCGGTTGATCCGCTCTTCCTGCGCTCGCCAGTCGAAGCCGGTTTGCCAGTATTGAACCAGCTCGCGGAGATACGCCAGGCTGGTGCCGGTCGACCAGGGCTCCAGCGGCGGCTCGTCGGGGAAGCGCGTGCGCGCGAGGCGCTGGCGCAGGTCGGCCAGCTGTGTTTCCGGAACATGAAGGCGAAATGAGCGTGGCGGAACGTTAGCCATTTCACAAGCGTACCTCCCGCCGGGGGGCTATGATTCTCCCCGCCCATGCCGACCGCCCAGCAGTTCATCTGCCGCAAATGCGGAGGCCTCTCCACCGTCTTCTCGTTCGAGCAGACGCGCGACGGCGTGTATTACTGCCGCTGCGAGCACTGCAGCGCGAAGAACAAGGTCGTGCAGACCGGCGCCTCGCCCAGCCAGCCGGGTCTGCTGCCGGTGACGGGGCTGGTCGACTAGCGGCGCGCGACCAGCGTCAGCAGCGCTCCCATCACCAGGCCGACGCCGAAGCCGATGCCGACGGCGGCCCAGGGATTTTGCTGCACCTGCTCGTGCGCGTAGCGGCCGTAGTCGCGCGCGCGCTCGCTGATTCCGTCCATGACGTCAGAGATCTGGCGCTTGGCGGCTTCCATCGCGTCGGCGGCTTCGTCGTAGTCGCGGATATCATTGCCCGCGGTTTCACTGAACTGGGGCTGGGTCGGCGTCATGGTTCCTCCTGGTGGCGATGCCAACACCGGAGCAAACAGCATGCCTTCGAAGGCGCTGGCGTCGGCGCGCTACGCGCTGCGCGGCATCGGCTTCATGCTGGGCGAGCGAAACGTGCAGGTTCTTGCCGTTTCCACGGCCCTGCTCGCCGTTGCGGGCATTCACTTCGGCCTGTCGGCGCTGGAGTGGTGCGCGCTGATCGGCTCGACGACGCTCGTCTGGGTGGCCGAAGCCCTGAACACCGCGCTTGAAAGGCTTACCGATCTGGCCTCGCCGGATTTCCATCCCCTCGCTGGAAAAGCGAAAGACATCGCGGCCGGGGCGGTCCTGCTTGCGGTCCTGGGCGCGGTTTCGACAGGTCTCGTCGTCTTCGGCCCGCGCCTCCTCTAAACTCCCGCCTTTCCAGGGAGAAGCCCATGATCGACCTATACGCCGCCGGCACGTCCAACGGCATGCGCGCGCGCATCGCGCTGGAGGAATGCGGCCTGAAGTACAACTTCCACCCCATCGATCTCCTCAAGGGCGAGCACAAGACGCCACAGTACCTGGCGCTGAACCCGATGGGCCAGATCCCGGTGATGGTCGACAACGAGGGGCCGGGCGGAAAAAAGATCACCATGGCGCAGTCGAGCGCGATCATGGTGTACTGCGCCGAGAAGGCCGGGAAGTTCATTCCCAAGGACCCGGCCAGGAAGGCGGCGATGCTCGAGGCCTACATGAGCGCCTCGACCGACATCACGCCGATGTTCGGCGCGGTGAACACCTGCGTGCGCGCGAAGGAGCCCCACGTCGCCGCCGGCGAGATGTTCAAGCAGCGCCTGAAGGGCTATTTCAAGGTCTGGGACGACCTGCTGGCCAAGCGCAAATACGCGGCGGGCGACGAGCTCACCATCGCCGACTTCTCGCTCTTCGCGGGCTACTGGCGCACCCGCGGCGCCTTCCCCGAGCTGGTCGAGGGCATGGCGAACCTGGCGCGCTGGGGCAAGGAGATGGACGCCCGCCCCGCGATCCAGAGAGCCCTGAAGATCTAGTCGTCGTCGGGCGGGCCGCCGCTCGCGACGATGTCGGACTGCTTGATCTTGTCGACGTTGAAGCGCTCGAGCTTCCCCCGGATCGTCTTGATCAGGTCCTCGAGCTCCGGCGGCTCCTTCATGAAGCGCAGCGGGTTCGAGCGCGCGACCACGAAGCTCTTGAGGTAGGGGCTGACGAAGCCCCGCGCTTTCAGCTTCTTCACGACCTCCGCGACCTTCTGGTCCAGGTCGAGCAGCATGGCGCAGACCTTCTCGTGCGCGCGCAGCGTTTTCGGCAGCGATTCGTCCGAGAATTCCGTCAGCCTGCGCACGAACGAGTTGTACACCGCGCCGCTGAAGCGCGGGTTCTTCTCGTAGCACAGGCCCATGGTCACGAACGACGGCTCCTCGAGGTAGTACGAAAACTCCTTCTCGGTCTTGCCCGGCGTCTCCTCCATCAGGTTGCGGTAGATGCGGATCACCTCGAGCGACTTGTCGCGCAGGTTGTGCGCCTTCTCGGTGTTGAGCGCGAGGATCTGCCAGGCGACTTCACGCTTGGGCACCACCAGCGCGGTGATTGCCTTGGCGCCGAGTCGGCGCATCGCCTCTAGACGATGGCGGCCGTTGGGCGTCCAGAAACCCTTCTCCGGCGCGCTCACCGCGATCACCGGGTCGAGGAACATGCCGGTGCGATCGAGCACGTCGGCGAGCCGGCGATGATGCATCTGCGAGAGGTCGCGCTGGAAAGGCGTCGGCTCGATCGCGTCGATCGGCAGCACCGCGAGCAAGAGCGGATTGCTTCCGAGCGGATCGTTGTAGCAGCCGAGAACGAAGCCGCCTTCGTTCTCGACGCGCGTCTTCACGCCCTGCGCCTCGCTGCTCAGCGCATCGATGCGGCACTCGAGCGCGCCGATGCCGCGCGTGCCGGCTTTCGCCTTGCGCGGCCTGCGCCGCGCCGGTTTTCTAGCCTTCGCCATGGTGATATAAAAGAGGCATGAGCATACCCACGTTGGATCGCAAGCGCTTCATGGTGGGGAAGTACGAAATCATCGCTCAGCCTATCCCCAATTCCGCGCACATGCTGCGCTACACGGTGTTCGTCTCTGGCCAGCGCATCGGCGCGCTGCTCTCCATGCCGACCGAGTCGGACTGCAGATTCCTCGAGAACCCGCCGCCGGTGCCGCCGCTCAAGATCTTCCGCGTGACCCACCGCCCCGGGCGGCCGAAGAGGAATCCACCTTCTTCCTAGGAAATCATTTTTCCGGCGGGATCGGAATCTTCGGCGCCCAGGCGAGCCATTCCTTCTTCGGCTCGTCGTAGAGGAAGAACACGGTGCCCGGCTTCGCGCGCGCGGTGCCGGGCGGGCTGGCGAACTCGATGCCGCCGGTGATGAACGAGCGCAGCGACTCGAACTCGACCTCCATCCCCTTGAGGATCCCGCCTCTGATGTTGAGGCCGCTCACGTCCCAGAACGATGAGCCCTCGCGCACCAGCCCGGCGTAGCGGGGGAAGATCACCACATGGATGTCGGCGGAGAGCGAGTTCGGCGCGAGGTCGAGCTTGTGCACCACGCCGACTTCCACGCCGCGGTAGTAGACCGGCGCGTCGGCGCGCATCTTGGGCCGCGCGGCGCGCAGCACGATGCGCATCCCGCCGTCGATAGCCGAAGGGGGATTCTCGAGCCCGGCGAACTCGTGCGCGAGCCTGGCATCGGGCTTGCCCGGGATGACATGGATCTCGGGACCGGAGAGGACGGTCGAAAGGCCCGTGATCTGGCCGAAGCCGAAATGCGGGCGCACGATCCAGAACTGGCTGCCCTCGCGCGCCATGCCCGCGCCCGAGCGCGTGAGGCGGATGCGCACCACGGCGTGCTTCTCGTCGCGGCTGAGGGATACGCCGGTCACTTCGCCGACCTGCACGCCGCGATAGCGCACCGGCGTCTGCCCGATGCGCAGCCCGCCGCCGTCGGTAAAGCTGACCAGCACCTCGGGGCCGTAGTCCTGCATGCGGTGGAACACGAGGTAGGCGGCGACCGCGAGCGCCATCACCGGCACGATCCAGATCAGCCGGAACACCCGCCGGCGGCGCACGCGTGCCCGGGGGATCTCGTCGCCGGTCATCGCGAGTTCCACATCAGCTTGGGATCGTAGCTCTGCGAAGCGAGCATGGTCAGGATCACCACGCAGGTGAACGCGACCAGGCCGGGCCCGGGGATGACGCGGCCGATGTCGCCGAGCTTCACCAGCGCCACCAGCACGGCGAGCAGGAACACGTCGAGCATCGCCCAGGGGCCGATCGCGTCGATGAACTGGAAGATGCGCGTGCGGCCCCGCAGGCGGCGGCCTTTGCCCCACTTCACCGTCGCGACCAGGAAGCCGAGGCCGAGCAGCTTGAGCAACGGGATGACAATGCTCGCCAGGAACACGATCGCCGCGACCAGGTATTCGTTGTACTGGATGAGGCTCACCACGCCGTCCCACACCGTGTTCTCCGAGTAGGTGCCGTACAGGCTCATCCTCAGGATCGGGTAGATGTTCGCCGGCACGTAGAGCACCAGCGCGGCGAGCGTCAGCGCCAGGGTCACGTCCGCGCCGCCCAGGGGCCGTGACAGCACGGTCGAGCCGCAGCGGATGCACTCGGCCGTGGTGCCCGGGGCGAGGTCTTCGACGCGCTGGGTAAGGCCGCAGGTGTCGCAGGAATGGACGGATTCGGAGGCCATCCCGGTTCGACCCGCAAGCTTCGTGCGCGGTTCCTGCTCTATAGTCCCGCCTTCTCGGGAGACATCGAATGACACGGGCAATGCTGGTTGTGGCGACTCTTCTACTGGGCGGCTGCGGCTATAACGCGCTGCAGTCCTACGACGAGCAGGTAAAAGCGGCATGGTCCGAAGTCATCAACCAGTACCAGCGCCGCGCCGACCTGATCCCCAATCTGGTCAATACGGTCAAGGGATTCGCCGCGCAGGAGCAGCAGGTGCTGACCGGGGTGGTCGAGGCGCGCGCCAAGGCCACCTCGATCCAGGCGACGCCCGAGCTGGTCAACGATCCCGCGGCCTTCCAGCGCTTCGTGCAGGCGCAGCGCGAAGTCACCGGCGCCCTCTCCCGCCTGCTGGTGACGGTCGAGAACTACCCGCAACTGAAATCGGACGCCAACTTCCGCGAGCTCCAGGCGCAGCTCGAGGGCACCGAGAACCGCATCGCGGTGGCGCGCCAGCGCTACATCAAGGCGGTGCAGGAATTCAATACGCTCGCGCGCCAGTTCCCGACCAACCTGACGGCGATGATGTTCGGCTACAAGCCCAAGCCGCAGTTCTCGGTCGAGGACGAGAAGGCGATCTCCCGGCCGCCGAGCGTCGAGTTCGGCAAGAAGTGATTCTCAGGGCCTTATTTGGCCTCTTCGCGGTTGCGGCGGGGGTTCATGCGGCTGAAGTTCCGCCCCTCAAGGCCCGCGTCACCGATCTCACCGCGACGCTGAACGCGCAGCAGCGCGAGGCGCTCGAGCGCACGCTCGCCGAGTTCGAGGCGCGCAAGGGCGCGCAGATCGCGGTGCTGATGGTGCCGAGCACGCAGCCCGAGACCGTCGAGCAGTACGCGGTGCGCGTGCAGGAGAGCTGGCAGCTCGGCCGCAAGGGGGTCGACGACGGCGTGCTGCTCCTCGTCGCCAAGAACGAGCGCAGGCTGCACATCGAGGTCGGCTACGGGCTCGAGGGCATCCTGCCCGACGCGATCGCCAAGCGCATCATCGAGGACGACATCGTGCCGCGCTTCAAGGCGGCCGACTTCTACGGCGGCATCCGCGCCGGCATCGACCGCATCATGCGCGTGGTCGAGGGCGAGAAGCTGCCGCCGCCGATCGCGCGCAGCCATCCGCGCGCCGAAGGCTTTCCCACGCAATGGATCATCCCGGGCCTGTTCGTCGCCTTCATCTTCGGCGGCGTCCTGAAAGCGCTGCTCGGGCGCGTCGCCGGGTCGGGCGTGGTCGCTGGCGTGGCGGGAATCGCCGGCTGGGCGCTCTTCGGCACGCTCATCGCGGGCTTCGTCATGGGCATCGTCGTGTTCATGCTTCTTCTTCTCGGCGGGATGTCGAGCGGCGGCCGCTGGGGCAGCGGCGGCTATGGCGGCGGCTGGAGTGCCGGCGGATTCGGCGGAGGTGGCGGCGGCTTCAGCGGCGGCGGCGGCAGCTCGGGCGGCGGCGGAGCGAGCGGCTCATGGTGAACCAGCGCGTCCTAAGGCATCTCCTCATTCCCCATTGGCATGCGCGGCGGCCGTTCACGCCGGCCGTCCTTCAGCGCATCGAGAAGGCCATTCAACAATCCGAAAGATCGCATCGCGGCGAAATCCGCTTCGCCCTGGAAGCCGCTCTGCCGCCTTCGCTGCTTAAGATCACGACGCGCAAGCGAGCCGAGCAGGTATTCGGCGAGCTGGGCGTCTGGGACACCGAGGAGAACAGCGGCGTGCTGATCTACGTGCAGCTCGTCGAGCGCGCGATCGAGATCGTCGCCGACCGGGGCATCGCGCGCCTCGTGCCGCAGGCGGAGTGGGACGCGCTCTGCCGTGCAATGGAGAAGCAGTTCCGCGACGGGAACCACCTCCAGGGCTCGCTCGACGCGATCGCCGCGATCACCGCGATCCTGAAGCGCCACTTCCCGGCGCGCGCGGCCAACCCCAACGAGCTTCCCGACGCGCCGGCGGTCCTATGAGATACGAGCTCTTTTACTGGCCTTCGATCCAGGGGCGCGGCGAGTTCGTGCGCCTCGCGCTCGAGGACGCCGGTGCGGACTACCTCGACGTCGCCCGCGGCCCGGACGGCGTCAAGGCGATGATGGCGCAGATGAAGCGCCAGCATGTCTTCGCGCCACCCTTTCTGCGCGCGGGCAAGCTCGTGATCGCGCAGACCGCCCTGATCCTGCAGTACCTCGGCCCGAGGCTCGGGCTCGCGCCGAAAGCCGAGGCGGCGCGGCTGTGGCTGCACCAGCAGCAGCTGACGATCTCCGACTGGCTGGTCGAGGTGCACGACACCCACCATCCGGTCGGCAGCGGCCTCTATTACGAGGACCAGAAGCCCGAGTCGCAGCGCCGCGCGCAGGACTTCCTGAAGAACCGCCTGCCGAAGTTCCTGGGCTACTTCGAGGCGCTCGAGCGGCCGAAGGCGTTCACCTATCTCGACCTGTCGCTTTTCCAGATGATCGAGGGCCTGCGCTATGCGTTTCCCGGCACGATGACGCGCCTCGAGCCCAGGCATCCGAAATTGATTTCAATACGCGAGCGGGTCGCGGAACGGCCGAGACTGAAACGCTACCTGCAATCGCCGCGGCGAATTGCGTTCAACCAGCAGGGGATCTTCCGCCGCTATCCCGAGCTCGAGGGGTGAAATAGGGCTCTGACCCCGATTTCGTTCGTGTACATTCGCCGCTCGCGATGAGCGTGGCGTCAGCACCGTCGTTCCCGGCACTGCGGCAGCCGGTGTTCCGCGCCTACTTCTTCGGCGCGGCGTCGCTGATGATGGCCGACTCGATCGAGCACGTCATCAGCTACTGGATGATGTTCGAGAAGTTCCAGTCGGCGGCGCTCGGCGGCTTCGCGGTCATCTCGCACTGGGTGCCGTTCCTGCTGCTATCCATCTGGTCGGGCTCGCTCGCCGATCGCTTCGACCCGCGGCGCCTGATCCAGATCGGCGCCGCGGTGTTCGCGGCCGTTTCGCTCGCCTGGGGGCTGCTGTTCCTGGCCGACGCGCTGGAAATGTGGCACGCGGTCGTGCTGCTCGTGTTCCACGGGCTCGCGGGAGTGATCTGGGGACCGGCGGCGCAGGTGTTCATCCACGACATCGTCGACGCGGCGCACCTGCACAGCGCGATCCGGCTCACTGCCACCGCCCGCTGGCTGGGGCTGCTCATGGGGCCCGCCGTCGGCGGCGTGATCCTCCTCGTCCTCGGTCCGGCGTGGGGCATCCTTTTCAACGCGCTGATCTACCTGCCGTTCATCCTCTGGCTTTGGAAAGCGCCTTATCAGCCGCGCCACCTCGCCATCGGCCGGCCGATCCGGGCGTTCGGCGACCTGGTCGGCACGGTACGCATCGCTGCGGCGAACCCGGTGATCGCGTCGATGACGCTTCTCGTCGGCGCCGCCTCACTCATCGTCGGCAACGCCTACCAGGCGCAGATGCCCGGCTTTGCGCACGACCTGGGCAGCGCCGATGGCGGCATTACCTACAGCGCGCTCTTCGGGGCGGACGCGGCCGGCGCGCTGAGCGCCGGCCTGGTGCTCGAGAGCCGCGGCCTGCTTCCGCCAAAGCCGCGCAGCGCCCTCTTCCTTGCCATGGGCTGGTGCCTCGCGATCGGCGCCTTCGCCGCCATTTCCAGCTATCCGCTTGCGCTGGCGCTGCTTTTCGCGGCCGGGTTCCTCGAGCTCTCGTTCTACGCCATGGCGCAGACCCTGGTGCAGGTGAACGCGCCGGCCGACGCGCGCGGGCGGGTGATCGGCCTGTTCGCCATGTCGGCGCTCGGGCTGCGCGCGTTCAGCGGCGTCACCGTGGGGCTCGGCGGCAGCCTGATCGGCATACACTTGTCGCTGGCGCTCAGCGCCGCGGCACTCTTTGCCGTCACGCTGGTCATGACCTGGATCATGCTTCCGAAACAATGAGCGAGGCCCGCTTCTTCCTGGTGACCCGCTTCTGGATCGCTCCCGGCGGCGAGGCCGCGGTCATGCGCTGGCTGGAGGGCGGCCACATCGCCGAGATCCGGCGCCAGCCGGGCTTCCTCTGGGGCCGGCGGATTCGCATTGCCGAGCGCGACGCGACCGGCTGGAGCGCGCATGCCACCGTCTTCGGCATCGAGTCGCGCGCGCACTACGAGCGCTACATGGCGAACGAGACGCTGCAGGAGAAGTTCGCGCGCGAGCGCGAGCCGTTCGCCTCCAAGCTGCGCATCGAGCGCTTCGCCGGCGAGGTCGACTTCAGCGCATGAACGTCGACTGGAACACCGGCCTCGTCGCGCACCTCGGCATGGAGTTCCTCGAGGTCACGCCCGAGCGCATCGTCGCGCGGCTGCGGGTCACCGAGAAGCTCCTCACCACCACCGATACGGTGCACGGCGGCACGCTGATGGCGTTCGCCGACACCGTCGGCGCGGCCGGCACCGTGGCCAACCTCGCCGAGGGACAGCGCACCGCGACGCTCGAGTCGAAGACCAATTTCCTCGCCGCCTGCCGCTCGGGCTACCTCCAGGCAGTGGCGACGCCGATCCACAAGGGCAAGCGCACGCACGTGTGGGAAACGCGCATCACCGACGAAGCAGGTAAGCTCCTCTCCATCACTACCCAGACCCAGATGATCCTGTGAGAGCGCTCGCGACCGGCGCCCTCCTCCTCCCTCTCATGGCCAACGCGATCGATGTGCAGGGCCACCGCGGCACGCGCGGCCATCTGCCGGAAAACACGCTCCCCGCCTTTTCCAGGGCCATTGCGATGGGTGTCGATACCCTCGAGCTTGACGTCGGCGTGACGCGCGACGGCGTGGTCGTCGTCCACCACGACCGGCGGCTCAACCCCGACACGGCGCGCGGCCCCGACGGCCAATGGGTGAAGAGCCCCGCGCCGACGATCTACTCGCTCAGCTTCGAGGAACTGCGGCGCTACGACGTCGGCCGCATTCGCCCCGGCAGCGAGTACGCGAGCCGCTTTCCGCAGCAGCAGCCCGTGGATGGCACGCGCATTCCGCGCCTTTCCGACCTGTTCGACGCTACGAAGAGCTCCAAGGTCAGATACAACATCGAGGTCAAGATCCTGCCGAAATATGCCGACGAAACGCTGCCGCCGGAGCCTTTCGCCCGTGCAGTGCTGGCCGAAGTGCGCAAGGCCGGGCTGGAAAAGCGCGTCACCATCCAGTCCTTCGACTTCCGCATCCCGAAGATCGTCGAGCGCGAGGCGCCGGGCGTCGCCACGGCCTACCTGACCGAGGCGAGAGGCCCGAGCCTCGAGCAGGTGAAGGCCGAAGGCGCACGCACCTGGTCGCCCGACTACCGCGTCCTGTCGAAGGCCACGGTCGATGAAGCGCACAAGCTCGGCATGCGGGTGGTGGTATGGACGGTGAACGAGCCCGCCGACATCGCGCGCATGATCGACTGGGGCCTCGACGGCATCATCAGCGACTACCCCGATCGCGTTCTCCAGGAGCTGAAGAAAAACCAATGATCAGACTGGCGGCGATGCTCGCGCTGGCCCTCCCCCTGCTTGCGCAGGGGCAGGCGTATCCGTCGAAGCCGATGAAGATCGTGGTCGGCTACCCGCCCGGCGGCTCGGGCGACTTCCTGACGCGCCTCGCGGCCGACGAGCTCACCAGGGAGCTCGGCGTCGCGGTGGTGGTCGAGAACAAGCCCGGCGCCGGCGGCAACATCGCCGCCGAGTTCGTCGCCCGCTCGCCGGCCGACGGCTACACCCTCCTCAACGCCACGCACATGGCGGTGAACAAGGCGATGTACAAGGCGCTCACCTACGACCCGGAGCGCGACTTCGCCGGCATCGGCCGCATCGCCACGGGGCCGACGGTCATCGCGGTCAACAACGGCCTGCCGGTGAAGGACCTGCGCGAGCTGATCGCCTACGCCAAGGCGAACCCCGGCAAGCTGTTCCATGCCTCCGCGGGCTACGGCTCTGCGCCGAACCTCGCCGCGGTGCTGTTCGAATCGGTCGCCGGCGTGAAATTCACCCACGTCCAGTTCAAGGGCGGCGGGCCGGCGACCCAGTCGCTGCTCGCCGGCGACACGCAGATCAACTTCGCCACCGCGCCGACGGTGCTCGGCTTCGTGCGCGCCGGCCGCGCGCGCGCGCTGGCGGTGAGCTCGCGGCGCGCCTCTCCCGCGATTCCCGGCATCCCGGGCGCCGAGGAGGCCGGGCTGCCGGGCTACGACTTCACTTTCTGGTTCGGCCTGTTCGCGCCGGCGGGCACGCCGCAGCCCGCGCTCGCGCGCGTGCATGCCGCCCTCGGCAAGGCGCTCGCCAAGCCCGAGATACGCGAGAAGCTCGCGGTGCAGGGCATGGACCCGACGCCTTCGCCCTCGCCCGGCGCCTTCGAAGCCGAGGTCAAGGCCGAAGCGCCCTACTGGGAGAAGCTGGTGCGCGATTCGGGCGCGAAGGTCGAATAGGGCCTCCGCGCCTTGCCTCCTGTAACGCAGTGGCTGCTGATTGCGAACGTCGCGGTCTTCGTGCTGGGCGCGTCGGGCACGCTCGGCCTCGAGCAGTTTGCGCTCTGGCCGCCTGGGGGCTTCGATTCGTCGTTCGCCCCCTGGCAGGTGGTCACCTACAGCTTCCTGCACGCGAACATCGCGCACCTCTTCTTCAACATGCTCGCGCTGTACATGTTCGGCGGCGAGGTCGAGCGGCTGTTCGGCTCGCGCTTCTACGCGCTCTACTACTTCGCATGCGTGATCGCGGCGGCGCTCTGCCACCTGGTGGTCACCTCCTGGATGGGCGCGCCGCAGGTGCCCACCGTCGGCGCTTCGGGCGGCATCTACGGCCTGCTGCTCGCCTTCGCCATCTACTTCCCGCACCGGCGGGTAATGCTGCTCTTCCCGCCGATCCCGTTGCCGGCGCGGGTATTCGTGTTCGGCTTCGCCGCGGTGGAGCTCTTCCTCGGCATCACGCAGACCGCGGCCGGCGTCGCGCACTTCGCGCACCTCGGCGGCATGCTGGGCGGCTGGCTGATGATCCAGTACCGCCGCCGCGGCTTCCCCTTCAATCGATGAAGGTCATCGCCCTCGAGGAGCACTACCTCGATCCGGAGCTCGCGCGCCATTTCAGGGAGGGCGGGCCCGAGGGGCGCGATGCGAAGCTGCGCGAGCGCCTCGAGAATGTTTCGGAGCTGCGCCTGCGCGAGATGGACGAGGCCGGCATCGACCTGCAGGTGCTCTCGCACAGCGCGCCCGGCACGCAGCGGCTGGATCCAGAAGCGGCCGTGACGCTGGCGAGCGCGGCGAATGACAGGCTGAAAAGAGTCGTTGACGGCTCGAACGGCCGGCTGGCCGCGTTTGCGATGCTGCCGAGCGCGAATCCGGAAGCCGCGGCCGACGAGCTCGAGCGCGCGGTGACGCGCCTGGGCTTCAAGGGCGCGATGATCCACGGCCTCACCTGGATCGGCGCGGAGAAGCTCTTCATCGACGACAAGCGCTTCTGGCCGATCTTCGAGCGCGCGCAGGCGCTCGACGTGCCGCTCTACCTGCATCCCGCGGTGCCGCATCCGGCGGTGGTCGAGGCCTACTACAAGGACTACCTGAAGGAGTTTCCCGGGCTGCTGACGGCGGCGTGGGGCTTCACCGTCGAGACCGCGACGCAGGGAATCCGCATGGTGCTGTCGGGCGCGTTCGACAGGTACCCGGGGCTGAAGATCATCCTCGGCCATCTCGGCGAGTCGCTGCCCTTCTCGCTATGGCGGATTGACATGGCTCTTGCGCGCCAGGGAAACCGCGCCACGCCGTTCCGGGACACGTTTCGCCATCATTTCTGGATAACGACCAGCGGCAACTTCTCGACGCCGGCATTGCTGTGCTGCGTCATGGAAATGGGGGCCGACCGTGTCCTGTTCTCTGTGGACTATCCGTTCGTGCCCAATCCCCCCGGAACGCAGTGGTTGCACGCGGTACCGCTGAGCCGGGAGGACCGCGTCAAGATCCTGGGCGGAAACGCCGCAAAGCTGCTGAAAATCTAGCGGCACGCAAGTTGCAAGAGCGGAGCCGTGCCGCTCCGCTTTCTGCTCATTGCCGCGCTGGCGCTCGGCGTTTCAGCCGCGCGCGCGCAGAGCGTCGATCCCAATTGGCAAAATCTGCTCGCCGCGCTGGTGAACGGCGCCGAAGTGATGCTCGTCACGCCGCTCGCCACCGGCCAAGTGCAGGTCACGAGCTTCCGCCCGGCGACTCGCCTTGCCCCCGCCGATGCGCAGGCGTTCCTGCAGCGAGCGGCAGTGGAGCTGCGTGCGCTCGGCGCCCAGAACCCCAGCGCCGAGCAGGCCGCGCGCGTGCTCGCCGGCGGCCCGCTCGAAGTCGCCGGCCGGCGCTACCAGGCGCCGGGGATCCTCGCCGGTTTCGGCATGCCCGCGGTGATCGCGAGCCAGGTGGTCAGCGCCGGCACCCCGATCCGCCAGCCCGGAAACAGCGCCGCGGCCGGCGGCACCGCGCCCGCGTCGACCGAGCCGCTGCGCGACGCGGCGCTGCGCCAGCTCGCCGCGCTCGGCATCCTCAACCCGTCGGAAGAGCAGATCCAGACCGCGATCGTCGGCGGCACGCTCGACACGCTCAACGGCCCCTACTCGCTGCCGGGCCTCGCACGCTAAGGAGCTCCTCATGAAGCAAATCGCACGCATCATCATCATCGCCGCGGCAACGTTCAGCGCCACTGCCGGCGCGCAGACCCAGATCGACCTCGCCACGCAGCCGGCGGTCGAGGTGCAGCGCCTCGCGCCGCAGCTCGTCGCGTTCGCCGGCGGGGAGGTGAACTTCCAGAACCTCGCCCTCGGGCTGTCGCTCGGCCTTCCCGTGACACTCACCACGGGCGTCGCGCCGGGACTCACGCAGGTGGTGACGTTCCAGCCGACCACCACGATGACGCCGCTCGCGATCGCGCAGACGCTGGAGGCGGTGCGCCAGCAGCTGATCGCCCTGGGCGTCGCGTCGCCGAACGCGCAGCAGCTCGGCACGGCGCTTGTCGGCGGCACGCTCGGCACGCCGGCAGGCAATGTAGCCATGAGCGGCGTGGTCGCGATCAACGGCACGCTCGCCGCCAACCTGCTCGGCCAGCCGGTCAGCACATCGTTCCTGCCCGGCATCTCCAATTCGCTCGTGCCGCGCCACGTGAGCGACAGCTCGCTCAGCCGCTTCATCAGCGACACGCCGGCGCGGCCGGTGCCCGGGATCGTAACGCCCGGCACCGCGACCCCGGCGGTGCCTACGACCGGCACGGCGCCGTTCGCCGCTGCCGGCGCGAGCGGCGCCACCGCTGCGCCCGCGACCGGCGGAGCTTTCGCGCGGTAGATCCGATGGGCAGCGTGCTCTACCTGGACCGCGGCCTGCGGCGCCGCGCCGTGAAAAGCGCCGCGACGCCCGGCCAGCCCGGTGATGCCGCCGGCAACGCGCTGCTCCGCCCCGGCTACAACTGCTGGACGGTGGCGCGCGCCGAGCGCGTCTCGTTCCTGGTCGACGCCGCCGATTATTTCCGTGCGTTCCACGACGCGGCGCTGCGCGCCCGGCGCTCGATCACCATCCTCGGCTGGGACTTCAACAGCCAGACGCAGCTGCACTTCGACCCGGTGACGCGCGACGGGCCGCCGGCGCTGCTCGGCGAGTTCCTCAACTGGCTCGTCGGCCAGCGCCACTCGCTGCACATCCACGTGCTGAACTGGGACTACCCGATGGTGTTCGGCACCGACCGCGAGTTCCCGCCGCTCTACGGCTTTGGCTGGAAACCGGCGCGCCGCGTGCACCTGCGCTATGACGACACGCACCCGGTCGGCGGCTCGCACCACCAGAAAATCGTGGTGATCGACGACGCGGTGGCTTTCCTCGGTGGCATCGACCTCACCGTGCGCCGCTGGGACACGCCCGAGCACCGCGCCGAGGAGCCGCGGCGCACCGCCTACGGCAAGCCCTATCCGCCCTTCCACGATCTGATGGTGGCGCTCGACGGCGAGGCGGCGCGCAGCCTGGCGGCGCTGACGCGCGAGCGCTGGTTCACGGCGACCGGCCAGAACCTGAAGCCGGCCGGCCGCAACGCGATCGAGCACGACCCCTGGCCGCCGGGGCTGGAGGCCGACCTGCGCGGCGCCGAGGTCGGCGTCGCGCGCACGGCGCCGCCACGCGGCGAGGCCCCCGCGGTGCGCGAGGTGGAGAACCTCTACCTCGACATGATCGCCTCGGCGCGCAAGCACCTCTACATCGAGAACCAGTACTTCACTGCGCCGCGCATCGCCGCCGCGCTCGAGAAGCGCCTCGCCGAGCCCGACGGCCCCGAGATCGTGCTGGTGCTGCGCCTGCTCTCGCACGGCTGGCTCGAGGAGCACACCATGCATGTGCTGCGCACGCGCCTGATCGAGCGGCTGCGGCGCAACGACCGCCACGGGCGGTTCCACGTCTACTACCCCCACGTGCCGGGCCTCGCCGACGGCTGCTGCCTCGACGTGCACTCGAAGCTGATGATCGTCGACGAGCGCGTGCTGCGCATCGGCAGCGCCAACCTGTGCAACCGCTCGTTCGGCCTCGACACCGAGGCCGACATCGCCATCGAGTCCCGCGGCCGGCCGCAGGTGACCAACGCGATCCGGCGCTTCCGCGACCGCCTGATCGCCGAGCACCTCAACGTCGCGCCGGAGAAGTTCACGCTCGAGCTGGCGCGCGCCGGCTCGCTCGCGGGCGCGATCCAGGCGCTCGCGGGCGAGGCGCGCTCGCTGCGCGCGCTCGACGCGCTGCCCGAGTGGCCCGACGCGGTGGTCGAAGTCGCCTCGGTCGCCGATCCGGACGAGCCGATCGCGCTCGACGCGCTGCTGCTCGACCGCCAGCACGTCGAGGAAGTGGTGCAGGAGGAGCCGGCCTGGGTGGCGATGGGCCTGGTCGGCGCCGTGATCGCCGTGCTGGTCGTGGCGTGGCGCTGGTCGCCGCTCGCGCACACGGTCACCCCCGCGATGGTGATCGGGCTGGCCGAGGACTTCGGCAGCCGCTGGTGGGCGCCGCTCGTCCTGATGGCGTCCTATACGCCGGCATGCCTCGCGATGTTCCCGCGGCCGCTCATCACGCTCGCGGCGGTGATCGCCTTCGGTCCCTGGCTGGGCTTCGCCTACGCGCTCACCGGCATCGTCGCCTCTTCGGTGGTCACCTACTACATCGGGCGGCGCATGCGCCGCGACACCGTGCGGCGCATCGCCGGCCCGCGGCTCGACCGCATGATCGAGGTGCTGAAGAAGTACGGCCTGCTCGCGATGACGCTGCTGCGCCTGGTCCCGATCGCGCCGTTCGCGGTCGAGAGCATCGTCGCCGGCGCGATCCACATGCGCCTCTGGCACGTCATGGCGGGCACGGCGATCGGCCTCCTGCCCGGCACGCTCGCCACCACGATCTTCGGCGACGCCATCGAGACCGCGCTGACCGGCACGGGCGAGGTGAACTGGTGGCTGGTGGGCGGCGCGGTGGCGCTCCTCGCCGGCGGCATCGTGGCGGTGAAGCGCTGGTTCACTAAGATGAGCCGGCGCGTGCACGCCGCGCATGAGCAGACACGCAGACAGCCTGGCTAACTGGCAGGCGCTGTCGGAGCAGCTGCCCGACACCTGCCTGCGCATCGCCTCCTATAACGTCCACGGCTGCCGCGGAAGCGACGGCCGCAAGGACGCCTCGCGCATCGTCGAGGTGATCCGCGAGCTCGACTGCGACACCGTCGGCCTGCAGGAGGTCGACTACCGCCTCGACTACATCGCCGGCCGCCTGGGCATGCAGTGCGTCCCCGGGTTGACCCTGGTGCGGCACGACGGGCCTTACGGCAATGCGCTCCTGACGAGGCGCCGCGTGCTGGACGTCAGGAGGCTTGAGCTCGGCTACGGCCGGCGCGAGCCGCGCAACGCGCTCGACGTCGACCTCGAGGTCGGCGCGCGGCAGCTGCGCGTGATCGTCACGCACCTGGGCCTGTTCGGCGCCGAGCGCCGCTGGCAGGTGCGCAAGCTCCTCGAGATGGTGCGCGACACCGAGGAGCGGCTGGTGGTGCTGGGCGACATCAACGAGTGGTTCCCCTTCAGCCGGCCGCTGCGCTGGTTCAACCGCCTGCTCGGCCGCTCGCCCACCGAGCGCTCGTTCCCCTCGCGCTGGCCGCTGTTCGCGCTCGACCGCGTGTGGGTGCGCCCGCGCCACGCGCTGCTCGCGCTCAAGGCGCACCGCTCGCCCCTCGCCGAGAAGGCGTCCGACCATCTTCCGGTGAAGGCGATCGTTGCCACGCAGCTGCGCGCCGAGCAGCGCCGCGAGGCGCGCCTGCGCGTCGCCTAGCGCCGCCTGGCGCTGCCGCCGGTGGCGGCCGAGGGTTCCTTCCTCTTTGCCGTGGCAACCCGGGTCTTCTTCTTCAGCCGCTCGAACTCGGCGCGCGTCAGCTTTCCGTCGCGGTTGCGGTCGGCGCGGTCGAACCGGGTCACGACCTCGTAATTGCCAGCCGCTTCCGAGAGCGAAACCCGGCCGTCGCCGTTCAGGTCGAGCGCGCGAAACTCGAGGTCGTGTTCCGGCTGCTGCGCATGTGCAGCCGCAGCAAGGAAGACCCCGATCAGCCAGAAATGCTTCACCTTTCGCGAGGTTGCAGTATTCGTGCCGGAACATCTGGTTACACATTGATGCAGCCAAGCGGCGAGCACAGGACTAGATTGGCCTGCATGAAGCGGATATTCCGCCTGCTTGCCTGCCTCGCCCTCGCGTGCGCAGCGTCGAACGCACCGGCGCAGAGCCACGTCCTCAGCCAGGCCGAGCTCGACGCGCTGCTCGCGCCGATCGCGCTCTATCCCGATCCGCTGCTCGCGCACGTGCTCAACGCCGCGGTGTATCCGCAGGACGTCGCCACGGCCGCGGAGTGGTCGCGCGCCAATGCGCGCCTTCAAGGCGACGACGCGCTGCGCGCGGTCGATTCCCAGCTCTGGCACCCGAGCGTCAAGGCGCTGGTCGCTTACCCGGACATCCTCGCGCGCATGGCCGAGAGCCCGAAGTGGGTCGCCGACCTCGGCGAGGCCTACGTCACGCAGTCCGCCGATGTCACGGCCACCGTGCAGGAGCTCCGCGCGCGCGCGCAGGCGCAAGGCAACCTGCAGAGCAATGACCAGCAACAGGTCTACACGCAGGGCGACGGCATCTACGTGCAGCCGGTCTATCCGCAATACGCTTGGGTGCCCTATTACGACCCCTATGTCGTCTACGGAGCGTGGTGGTGGGGGCCGGGGTTCGCGCCGATCGTCTTCCGGCCCTTCTTTCCGCGACGCGTCGTCGTGACCAATGTCTTCGTGCACACGGGGCCGCCGCTGCACTGGCATGTGCCGCCGCGGCCCTCGGTCCACACCGGCGGGCAGTGGGCGACGCAGCCGAACCGCCCGCACTCCTCGCCGGTTCGCAGCTTCAACCGCACCAACTTCAGCGCGCCGGCGAGGCAGCCCCAGCACGCGGCCGCGCCCCATTACCAGATGCCCGCCGCGAGCATGCGCGCCACCCCCTCGCCGGCGATGCAGCACTGGGCGCGCGGGCCGGCCTTCGCGGGCGGCTGGGCCGGCGCCGGAAGCGGCGCCGCGCGCAGCGCCGGCGGACACTTCGGCGGCGGCGGACACGGCGGCGGCGGACACGGCGGCGGCGGACACGGCGGCGGCCGGCGCGGCTAAGCTAGACTCCTCCGCCCCGGAGGAGTCGCAATGATCATCGAGAAGCAAGAGGACGTCACCACGGCGGTGCTCGCCGAGATGCATCGCGCGCCGAGCCCGCGCACCAAGGAGCTGCTCGAGCTCTTCGTCAAGCACCTCCATGCCTTCGTGCGCGAGGCGCGGCTCACCGAGCGCGAGTTCCAGGACGCGATCGGCCTCCTCAACGCCATCGGCCAGAAAACCACGCCGAGCCACAACGAGGCGATGCTCCTGGCCGGCGCGCTCGGCGTCTCGAACCTGGTGTGCCTGCTCAACAACGGCGCCCACGGCACGCGCCCAACGCAGGCCAACAACCTCGGCCCCTTCTACCGCGCGGGCAGCCCACGCTGCGCCGACGGCGAATCGATCGTGCGCTCTTCGACGCTTGGCCCAAAGTTGACCTTCAAGGGGCATGTCACGGACAGCGCTGGGAAGCCCATTGCCGGCGCCGAAGTCGACGTGTGGCAATCCTCGCCCAAGGGCCTCTACGAAAACCAGGACCCGGCGCAGGCGGAGATGAACCTGCGCGGCACGTTCACGACGCAGGCCGACGGCTCGTTCTGCTTCACGAGCGTCAAGCCCGCGGGCTACCCGGTACCGGTCGACGGGCCGACCGGCATGCTGCTCGCGGCACAGAAGCGGCACAACATGCGTCCCGCGCACCTGCACTTCCTGATCCACAAGCCGGGCTACAAGACCATCGCCTCGCAGGTCTACGACCCCGAGGATCCGCACCTCGAGACCGACTCGCAGTTCGGCGTCACACGCGCGCTGATCGGCAACTTCGTGCGCGAGGACGAAGCCTACCGGCTGGAATTCACCTTCGTCCTCGAGCCGGGAGAGGCATGGCGGCCGAAGGCGCCGATCACCGAGAAGGCCGCCGCCTAGGGCAGCGCCTGCCTGGGGTCCGCCCGAGGCTTTCGCCGCGCACCTGCGCTCGACTAGCGCTGTCTTATACTGCGGCGATGGCGAAGTTGCGGCACATCGCGGTGGTGGTGAAGGATCTGGAGAAGGCGGCGGCCTTCTACGAGAAGGTGTTCGATCTCAAGCGCGTCGGCGAGGAGCATCTCGAGATGGGCTCGGGGATTTATCTCACCGACGGCGTGATCAACCTCGCGCTGCTCAAGTACAAGAGCGAAGCCCCGGTCGGCGCGCACCACTTCGGCTTCCAGGTCGACGACCTGGAAGAGGCGAAGCGCCGCGTCGAGGCCGCCGGCGGCAAGTTCTTCTTCACGCTGGGCAAGACCAAGGAAGAGGCCAACTTCGAGGTCAAGTACAAGGATCCCGACGGCGTGGTCTTCGACCTGTCCGAGAAGGGCTGGCTAGGAACGAAATAGTGGACCATCTCAGGCGATCGGCGGCGCTGCTCGCCTCGGACCTCGCGGCGACGATCGTGTTCCTGGTCGTGCTGCTCCTGACGCGCAACCTGGCGTTGGCCGTGGCGCTCGGCGTCGCGCTGGGCCTCGGGCAAATCGGCTGGCTGCTCGCGCGGCGCAAGCCGATCGACGCGATGCAATGGCTGAGCGTCGGCCTGGTGGTCGTTGCCGGCGCGGCGACGCTGCTCACGCAGGACGCGCGCTTCGTGATGCTCAAGCCGAGCGTCGTCTACTGCATCGCCGGGACCTTCATGCTGCGGGCGGGGTGGATGAACCGCTACCTGCCGCCGATCGCGGTGCAGGCCGTCCCCGATCTCGCATACGCGTTCGGCTTCGTCTGGGCGGGGCTGATGTATGCCTCTGCCGCGCTCAACGTGGCGCTCGCGCTGACGCTCGACCCGGTGGCCTGGTCGATCGCGATCTCGGCATGGGGCATTGCGAGCAAGGTCGCCCTGTTCCTCATCCAGTTCGCGACCATGCGCACGATCGGCCGGCGGCGCCTCGGCGTCGCCTAAGTCCCGGTCGGCAGGTGGCGCGCGGTTCGCGTGCGCTGCGCCGTGAGCCAGCGCGAGCGGCCGGCCATCGAATAGAACAATCTCCTGAAAAACGAGGGCCAGAAGGTCGGCATGCCGTACAGGCGCGAGATGCGCTGCGTGTGGTCGGTCAGCGGGCGCTCCGCGCGTTCCCAGGCTTCGAGCTGCGCCGGGACATCGCCCCGGTCCAGGTAAACCGCGAGCGACAGCGCATTCATCATCGCGCAGCCGGCGCCCTGGCCGATATTGGGCGGGATCGCGTGCGCGGCGTCGCCGATCACCGCGACGCGGCCGGCCGACCAGCGCCGCAGACGGATGTACTCGAAGCGGTCGTAGCGCGCCTCGGCGCCGATCCGCCCGATGAGCGGCGCGAGCTTCGGAAAGGAGCGCGTCCACAGCGCCTTGTCGAGCGGCAGCGCGCGCGCCCGCTCGTCGTCGTGCGGCATGCTGAGCGCGAGATAGAGCTGCTCGCTCGAGCACGGGTTGTAGAGCAACCGCCGGTTGCCCGACCAATACTCGATCGTGCGGCTATCGTGGCCCTCCTCGCGGCTCAGCGTCGGGATGAGCGCGCGGATGCAGCCGTCGCGCAGGTAGCGGCGCCGCTCGAGCAGCCCCAGGTGATCACGCAGCGCCGAGTTGACCCCGTCGGCCGCGACGATCAGGTCCGCCTGGATCGACTCGCCGCCTGCGAGCGTCAATTGGCCGTCGGGCGTCGCCCTCAAGCCTTCGGAACCCGTGATGAGCTCCGCCCCGGCGCGACGCGCGGCGGCGGCAAGCGCGTCGATCATGCGCTGGCGAAGCACGCCGAAGACGCGCACGTCCCAGCGGTGCAACGAAAGCAGCCGGTCGCTCTGGTCGCGCGTCTCGCGCACCAGCGCCCGCGCCCCGTCGCGGATCGTCTCATCACAGGCGCCGAGCGCTTCGAGCACCCGCAGGCCGTTCTCGTAGACGTTGATCCCGGCGCCGGCAGTGCGCAGCCGCTCGGCGCGCTCGTGCAGGCGCACGCGCCACCCGCGCCGCGCGAGCGCGGCCGCGGCGGTCAGCCCGGCGAACCCGCCGCCGACGATTTCGACTCTGCGCGCCAAAGCGGCGGAATTATGGCCGCCCGGGCGGCCTTTCAAGGCTTGAAAACGCCCGGCCGGCGCACATTTCCGGCCGCAAGAGGCCCAGCTCCTGGAGGAGGCGCTAGCCCGCCACCAGCCAGGCGATCGCCGCCACGATCAGCGCTGATCCGGCGAGCTGGCGCGGCCGCGCCGGCTCTTCGCGCAGCGCGATGCTGAGCAACGCAGTGACCAGCGGGAAAGCGGCCACGATCGGCGCGACCAGCGCCACCGGCGCCCGGCTGAGCGCCCAGTACATCAGGAGCACGGCCGCACCGTTGAGCAGGCCGGTGGCGACGAACCAGGCGAGCCCCCCGGGCACGCCCCCCGGGCGGTTCTCGCGCATGCGGTCGGCGCTGAGCACCGCGCCCGAGGAAACGATGTAGCCGATGAGCGCCGCGGCGAATGGGTTGGGCCACAGCGCAAGGCCTGCCTTGGCGGCGACCTGAGCGAAGCCGCGGATCGCCGCCCCGGCGAGCGGCAGCGCCAGCGCCCAGCCGAGCCGGCGCGGCTCGCCCGCGCGCGGCCACGACATGAGCGAGATGCCGGCGAGCACGCCGAGCGAGGCGAGCACCGCCTTCGCCGGGATGCTCTCGCCGAGGACCAGCGCCGCGGCGAGCAGCGCGAAGAGCGGCGCGCTGCTCGAGATCGCGCTGGTGACCGTCGGGCCGAGCCGGTCGTTGGCCTCGAAGGTGAGGAGCGTCACCGCCGCCGGGAAGAAGACCCCGACGATGGCGAACACGAGAGCCGCGGCGACGACGAATCCGGCGGTGTCGAGCGAGAAAGGCGCAGCGGCGATGAAGAGCGCGGTCGCGCTCGGGATGCTGATCGCCGCGCCGGCGCGCGCATCGCGGTAGCGCAGCCCGCGCTTGCCGGTCACCACCGCGGTTCCGAACGCGAGCGTGCTCAGACAGGCGGCTGCGAGTGCCGCCGAGTCGCCCACCTTACTTCTTGATCATGCCGATGCGCCGCAGGATCTCGGTGTGCAGCTTGTACTCGCGCCAGAGGTCACGGCGCAGCACATCGCCGGGCCGGTAGTCCGCATCGAGGCCTTTCGACGCCACGGTGTCGACGAACTTCGGGCTCTCGACCGCGGCCTTTGCCGCCTCCTGCAGGTATCTGAGTACCGGCGCGGGCGTTCCCTTCGGCGCCATGAGCAGGAACCAGACGCCGTTCGCCACGTCGTACCCCGCCTCCTTCGCGGTCGGCACGTCGGGAAACACCGGGTGGCGTTTCGGCTGGAATGCCGCGAGCACGCGCATGGTTTTGCCATCCACCTGCCCCTTGAGCTCGGCGGGCTGCGCCACGACCGCGTCGATGTGGCCGCCGAGCAGCGCCGGGCTGGACTGGGCCCAGCCCTTGAACGGCGTGTGAATCATCTTGATGCCGGCCTGGAGCATCAACACCTCGAGATTGAGGTGGCTCGAGGTGCCTTCCCCGGGCGAGCCGACGCTGATCTTGCCGGGATTGGCCTTCGCAGCGGCGACCAGGTCCTGAAGCGTGCGGTAGGGCGAGTCCGCTCGCACCGCGAGCATCGGGTAGTACGAGACGACGTTGGCGAACGGGTCGTAGTCGTCGGGAGTCTTGTAGGCGAGCTCCTGCACCTGCGCGGCGATCACCAGCGCCGAGTGCGGCGTCAGAATGATCGTGTAGCCGTCGGGCTCGGCACGCACCAGCTCAGTTACCCCCACGGCGCCGGCGGCGCCGGGCTTGTAGGTGATGACAATGCCCTTCGGAAACTTCGGCTTCATTCCCTCCGCCACCAGGCGCGCGACGATATCGACGTTGCCGCCGGCCGGGTAGCCGGTGACCATCGTGACGGGCTTGTCGGGGTATTGCGCGCCTGCCTGGAACGACACGGCGAGCAGCGCGGCGAGCAGAATCCGCATGGTCGTTTTCCTCCTCGCCGCCGATGCTACCTAATTCGGGGTCAGGCTCGTAATTATTCTGCTGCCCTGATCCCGGATCAGGCGGCTTTCTTCTCGGCGCGCTGCTCGACCGGCTTCTGCTCGGCGCTCAGGTTCATCGCGGTGTTGACGAGGGCGACGTGGGTGAAGGCCTGCGGGAAGTTGCCGAGCTGGCGGCCGGTGCGCGGGTCGTATTCCTCGGCGAGCAGCCCGAGGTCGTTGCCCAGCTTGCAGACGCGCTCGAAGAGCTGGCGCGCCTCGTCGCGCCGGCCGAGCAGGATCAGGCAGTCGGCGAGCCAGCAGCTGCAGGCGAGGAACACGCCCTCGCCCGGCGGCAGCCCGTCGAGCGATTTCCTCGTGCGGTAGCGCATGACGAAGCCGTCGTGCGTGAGCTCGCGCTCGATCGCCTCGATGGTCCGCTTCACGCGCGGATCGGAGCACGGCAGGAAGCCGGTCATCGGGATGAGGAGCAGGCTCGCGTCGAGCTCGCGCGAGCGGTAGCTCTGCACGAACGTGCCGCGCTTCGCGCTGTAGCCCTTCTTGCAGACGTCGGCGTGGATCTCATCGCGCACCTTGCGCCAGTGCTCGACCGGTCCTTCGTAGCCGTACTGCTCGACCGCCTTGACGGCGCGGTCGAAGGCGACCCAGCACATGACTTTCGAATAAGTGAAGTGGCGCCGCGGGCCGCGCACTTCCCAAAGGCCCTCGTCGGGATCGCCCCAGCAGGTCTCGAGGTGCGCGAGCAGCGCGCGCTGCATGTCCCACGCCGCATCGTCGCGCGGCATGCCGTGCTTGCGGCCCTGGTGCATCGCGTCCATCAGCTCGCCGTAGACGTCGAGCTGCAGCTGGCCCGCCGCGGCGTTGCCGACCCGCACCGGACGCGAGCCCTCGTAGCCGGGCAGCCAGTCGACCCGCCACTCGCCGAGCCGCCGCTCGCCGGCGAGCCCGTACATGATCTGCATCTGCTCGGGGCTGCCGGCGACCGCGCGCACCAGCCAGTTGCGCCAGGCGAGCGCTTCGTCGCGGTAGCCGCCGTTCATGAGCGCGAGCAGCGTGAGCGTCGCATCGCGCAGCCAGCAGAAGCGGTAATCCCAGTTGCGCACGCCGCCGATCTGCTCCGGGAGCGAGGTCGTCGGCGCCGCGACCAGCCCGCCGGTGGGCGCATAGGTGAGCGCCTTGAGCGTGATGAGCGAGCGGCGCACGAACGGCGCGTATTCGCCGGCGATCGAGCATTTCCGGCACCACTTGTGCCAGAAGGCCTCGGTCTCGCGGAATGCGCGCTCCGCATCGAGCGGGGGCGGCAGCGCGAGGTGCGACGGGCCGTGCGTCATCACGAAGGCGGCGCGCTCGCCTGCCGCGACCTCGAACTGCGCCAGCGTGGTGAGCTCGCGCCCTTCGAGCGTCACCGGCGAGCGCAGCACCACCATGTCGGGGCCGGCGACCGCGCGGATGCCGTCGCCCTGCTCGAGGCGCGTCACCCACGGCACGGAAGCGCCGTAGTCGAAGCGCAGGATGAGCTCCATCGCCATCTTCACGCGCCCGCGCCGGCCGAGCACCATGCGCACCAGATGGCAGTGCTCGGCGCGCATCGGCATGAAGTCGACGAGCGTGGCGATGCCCTCGGAGGTCTCGAAGTCGGTCTCGAGGATCAGGCTGTCGCCGCGGTAGCGGCGAGTCACTTTCGAGTCCTGGGCCGGAGCCATCTTCCAGCGTCCATGCTCGCGCTTGCCGAGCAGCGCGGCGAAGCACGCCGCCGAGTCGAACCGCGGCCAGCACAGCCAGTCGAGCGAGCCGTCGCGGCCGACCAGCGCCGCGCTGTGGCAATCGCCGATCAGCGCATAGTCCTCAATCTTCAAACGAGAGCACCGTCTTCACATCGTTGGGTCGCTTCTCGTAGGCCTCGTGCCAACGGTCGAGGCCGACCTTGCGCGTGATCACGTTCTCGAGCCAGGCGGGGTCGGCGCGCGCCAGCGCATCGGCGGCGGCGTGGTAGTGGCGCAGGTTGGCATTCACCGAGCCGAACACCACGCGGTTCTCGAGCACCAGCGACTGGTTGAGCGCGGCGACGTCGAACGACGCCGCGTGCTGCGCGCCGCCCAGCCCGGTCAGGCAGACGATGCCGCCCGGCGCGCTGCCGCCGACCGCCTGCACGATCAGCGCCGGCGAGCCGGTGCACTCGATCACGATGTCGGCCTCGAACGCGGGGAACTTGACGTGGTAGGCGGCGCCGAGCGCGCGCACCAGCTCCGGCTTCGGCCCGGAGCGGTTGCGGTCCAGGACGTGCACCTCGAGCCCGCGCTGCATGCCGATCAGCGCCGCCATCAGGCCGACCGGCCCCGCGCCGGTGACGAGCGCCCGCTGCGGCGCCCAGCGTGAGCGCCGGCCGATGCGCTCGATATGCTCCCACGCCTTGGCAAGCACGCTCGCCGGCTCGAGCAGCACCGCAGCGAGGCCGAGCGCCGGGCTTACCTTTACCGTGAAATCGGGCGCGCTGCGCCAGCGCTCAGCGGCGAAGCCGTCGGCCTGCTTGATGCCGCGCTCGGTGTAGCGGCCGTTGCGGCACATGTCCCATTCGCCGAGCGCGCAGTTCGGGCAGGGGACGGGGTCCGGATGGCGCACGATGCCGACCACCACGTCGCCGGTGGCGAAGCCGCTTTCGGCGGGCGCGGTGATGACCCGGCCGAGCGACTCGTGCCCGAGCACGAGGCGCTCGCGGCCGTGGCTCGCCTCGCCGTAGAGGCCGTCGATCAGCTCGCGGTCGGTGCCGCACACCCCCAGCGCGAGCGCGCGCACCAGCACCGAGCCCTGCGCCTCGGGAGGCTCCCCCACCTCCTGCAGGCGCAGCGAGTCGGGCTTTCCCGGAATCAGGGTTACGGCGCGCATATATGGAACGGACCTCGGCGGGCGTGCCTTAGTTCAGGCATGCTCGCGCTCGATGAAGGACGGAATCGACATCGCCTTCTACGTCGCCGTGGTGGTGGCCGCGCTGAGCGCCTCGGGGCACGCCGTGGTCTACAAGCGCGACTCGCGCTCGGCGGCGATCTGGGTGCTCCTGATCTGGATCTTGCCCGCGCTCGGGCCGCTCTTCTATGCGCTGCTTGGCGTGAACCGGGTGGAGCGCAAGGCGGCGCGCCTGCGCCGGCGGATGGTGCGCCATCGCAGCGACCCGCAGTTCCCGCCGGGGGAGCCCGGCACGCATTTCACGCCGCTCGCGCGCCTGGTCGGCCAGGTGGTCGACCGGCCGCTGCTCCCCGGCAACAGCGTCGACGCGCTGGTCGACGGGGCGCAGGCGTTTCCGGCGATGCTCGAGGCGATCGGCGCCGCGCGCCGCTCGATCGCGATGGCCTCCTACATCTTCGACGGCAACGGCATCGGCGAGCAGTTCGTGCGCGCGCTCGCCGCTGCGGCCGGCCGCGGCGTCGAGGTGCGCGTGCTGATCGACGACGTCGACGCGCGCTTCTCGTTCTCGACCGCGGTCAAGCCCCTGCGCAAGGCGGGCGTCCAGGTCGCGGTGTTCAACCCGCCGATGGTGCCGGCGCGCCTGCACGCGCTCAACCTGCGCAACCACCGCAAGATCCTGATCACCGACGGCTGCGTCGGCTTCACCGGCGGCATCAACGTCGACTGCCGCTATTTCCGCCCGGAAGCGCCGCAGCTCGCCTACCGCGACCTGCACTTCCGCCTGCGCGGGCCGGTGGTGGCGCAGCTGATGGAGGTATTCGCCGACGACTGGCATTTCAGCACCGGCGAGGCGCTGCGCGGCGCAACATGGTTCTGTCCCCTGACGCAGGAGGGCACGCTGCTCGCGCGCGTCATCGAGGCCGGCCCCGACGAGGCGATCGAGCGCACCCGCTGGGCGATCCTCGGCGGCCTCAACGCCGCGCAGCGCTCGGTGCGCGTGCTCACCCCCTACTTCATCCCCGACCAGTCGCTGATCTCGGCGCTCGACGCCGCGGCGCTGCGCGGCGTCGAGGTCGACATCGTCGTGCCGCAGACGAGCGACCTGCCGCACGTGCACTGGGCGATGTACGGACAGCTCTGGCAGGTGCTCGACCACGGCTGCCGCGTCTGGGCCCGGCCCGGGCCGTTCGACCACTCCAAGCTGCTGGTGATCGACGGCGCCTGGACGCTCCTCGGCTCGGCCAACTGGGACGCGCGCAGCCTGCGCCTCAACTTCGAGGTGAATGTCGAGTGCTACTCGGTCGAGCTCGGCGCGCACATGGACGGCCTCGCGCAGGCTCGCATCGCCCAGTCCCGCCGGCTCACCCTCGCCTCGATGCAGGCGCGCCCGCTCGCTTACAAGCTGCGCGACGGCGTCGCGCGCCTGTTCGCTCCCTTCCTCTAGGCTTTCAGCGCTTTGTATTTCACGCGGTGGGGACGAGCGGCTTCTTCGCCGAGGCGCTTCTTCTTGTCGGCCTCGTATTCCTGGTAGTTGCCGGCGAAGAACACCCACTGCGAGTCGTCCTCGGCGGCGAGGATGTGGGTGGCGATGCGATCGAGGAACCAGCGGTCGTGCGAGATCACCAGCACCGAGCCGGCGAACTCGAGCAGCGCCTCCTCCAGCGCGCGGAGCGTCTCCACGTCGAGGTCGTTGGAGGGCTCGTCCAGCAGCAGCACGTTGGCTCCGGAGCGCAGCATCTTGGCGAGATGCAGCCGGCCGCGCTCGCCCCCCGAGAGCTGCCCGACCGGCTTCTGCTGGTCGGCGCCGCGGAAGTTGAAGCGCGCGAGGTAGGAGCGCGAGGGCATCTGCACCTTGCCCACCGTGATCGTGTCCTGGCCCCCCGAGATGTCCTCGAACACGGTCTTGCCGCCCTGCAGCTCGTCGCGGAACTGCTCGACGTGCGCCATCTTCACGGTCCTGCCGATCTCGACCTTCCCGCTGTCCGGCCTTTCCTTCTGGGTAATCAATTTGAACAAGGTAGTTTTGCCGGCGCCGTTGGGGCCGATGATGCCGACGATCGCGCCGGGGGGCACCTTGAACGAGAGCTTGTCCATCAGCAGCCGCTCGCCGTAGCCCTTTGAGACGTTCTTGAACTCGATCACCTCGTTGCCGAGGCGCTCGGCCACCGGGATGAAGATCTCCTGCGTCTCGTTCCTCGCCTGGTACTGCTCGGAAGAGAGCTCCTCGAAGCGTGCGAGTCGCGCCTTGGACTTGGTGCCGCGGCCCTTCGGGTTCGACCGCACCCATTCGAGCTCGTGCTGCATCGCCTTGATGCGCGCCGCCTCCTGGCTCGCCTCGACCTGCAGCCGTTTCTCCTTCTGCTCGAGCCAGCTCGAGTAGTTGCCTTCCCACGGGATGCCATGGCCGCGGTCGAGCTCCAGGATCCACCCGGCCGCGTTGTCGAGGAAGTAGCGGTCATGGGTCACGGCGACCACCGTGCCGGGAAAGCGGCTCAGGAACTGCTCGAGCCACTCGACGCTCTCGGCGTCGAGATGGTTGGTGGGCTCGTCGAGCAGCAAAAGATCGGGTTTCGACAGCAGCAATCTGCACAATGCGACGCGGCGCTTCTCGCCGCCGGAAAGCACGTCGACCTTCTGCTCCCAGGGCGGAAGGCGCAGCGCGTCGGCCGCGACCTCCAGCTCGTCGGCGCCGCCCGCGTTGAGCATGGCCTCGAGCTTCGCCTGCTCTTCCGCGAGCTTGTCGAAGTCCGCGTCGGGCTCGGCGTAGGCCGCGTAGATCTCGTCGAGGCGCTTCTTCGCCGCGGCGCTGTCGCCCATCGCCTCTTCCACCGTCTGCCGGACGGTGGCCCCTTTTCTGAGCTGGGGCTCTTGCTCCAGGAAGCCGACCTTGATGCCCGGCATGCGGATCACTTCTCCGTCGTAGCTGTCGTCGGTGCCCGCCATGATGCGCAGGAGCGACGACTTGCCCGAGCCGTTCAGGCCGAGCACGCCGATCTTGGCGCCGGGGAAAAAGTTTAGCGAAATGTTCTTGAGGATCGCGCGGCCGGGCGGCACCACCTTGCCGACCCGGCGCATCGTGTATACGTATTGGGCCATCCGCTATCATATTCACAGAAGTGACTCGCATCCTCGCGGTAATCCTCATGGTGGTCGCATTCCCGGCGCTGGCCGTCGACGGCGTGTCGGCCGAGCTCGGCCGCGGCTCGCACGACGTCGACGTGTGGCGTCTCGGCATGCAGTGGGAGCAGCGGCCGCGCTGGCTCGACGAGAGCAACGTGCACCTGTCCTGGGAGCTCTCGCTCGGCGGCTGGAATGCGAGGGACGCCAACATCTACGACCTCGGCCTGACACCGGTCTTCCGCTACGCGCGCGGGGTGCCCGGGGCTTTCGCCGAGGGCGCGATCGGCTTCCACCTGCTCTCCGACTCGCGCGTGTCCACGGATTTCGACGTCACCACGCGCTTCCAGTTCGGCGACCACGTCGGCGTCGGCTACGACTTCGGCGCCTACGACCTGTCGCTGCGCCTGCAGCACCTCTCGAACGGCGGAATCCGCAACCCCAATCCGGGCGTCAACTTCCTGGTCGTTCGGGTCCAGTATCACTTTCACTGATACGAACCCGGGCCTCGCGGCGCGCTGAGAGGTGCAGCGCCCAGACCAGCCCTCAGCCCGGCTCGGGCGTCTCCTCTTCCTCGCTCAGGTCGCCGAAGCGGCGCGACACCACGACGTAGAGCACCGGCAGCACGAAGAGCACCAGCAGCGTCGCGGTCACCAGGCCGCCGATCACCACCACCGCGAGCGGCTTCTGCGTCTCCGCGCCGATGCCGTGCGACAGCGCCATCGGCAGCAGGCCAAAGCTCGCGAGCAGCGCCGTCATCATCACTGTGCGCAGGCGCACCAGCGCGCCGTCGCTCACCGCGGCCACCAGCGAAGCGCCCTGCGCGCGCAGCTGGTTGAAGAGCGTCACCATCACCACCCCGTTCAGCACCGCCTGGCCGAAGAGCGCGATGAAGCCGATCGCGGCCGACACCGAGAGGTAGATGCCGGTGATCCACAGCGCGAGGATGCCGCCGATCACCGAGAACGGGATGTTGGCGATGATCACCAGCGCGCTGTTGAACGACTTGAAGGCATCGAACAAGAGGAGAAAGATGATCAGGATCGAGATCGGCACGATGATCGCGAGGCGCGCCATGGCGCGCTCCTGGTTCTCGAACTCGCCCGACCAGGTGACGCTCACTCCCTCGGGCAGCTTGACGTTCTGACGCACGCGCGACTGCATGTCGGCGACCACGCCGCCCATGTCGCGGCCGCGGATGAAGACGCCGATCGCGAACACGCGCTTGCCGTTCTCGCGCGCGATGTTCATCAGCCCGCCGACGGTGCGGAAGGTGGCCACCTCGGAGAGCGGCACGTAGGCGCCGTTGGGCGTGGCGATGAGCAGGTCCTGCATGCGCGTGAGCTTGCGCTCGGCCTCGTCGAGGCGCACCGCCACCGCGAAGCGCTGCTCGCCCTCCCACACCTGCGTCACCGCCTTGCCGCCGAGCGCGCTCTCGATCACGTCCTGCACGTCGGCCACGTTCAGGCCGTAGCGCGCGGCGCGCGCGCGCTCGACGCGCACCTGGATCTGCGGCAGCTCGCCCAGCCGGTCGACGAAGGCGCGCGCCACGCCGGGCACGCCGCTCACCTGCTTCAGCACCTGCAGCGACAAGTCCTTCAGCTGGTCGAGGTCGTCGCCGAACACCTTGATCACGATCTGGCCGTCGATCTGCGAGATCGACTCGAGCACGTTGTCGCGGATCGGCTGCGAGAACGAGGGCTCGATTCCCGGGATGCGCGAGATCTCGGCGTCCATCTCGGCGAGCAGCTTCGGCTTGGTCATGCCGTGGCGCCACTCCGACTCGGGCTTCATGTCGACCAGGAATTCGGCCATGTTGATCAGCTTCGGATCGGTGCCGTCCTCGGGCCGCCCGGCCTTGGAGGTGACGCTCTGCACCTCCGGAGACTTGCGGATCGCCTCGCGGATCCGCCGGTTGAGCTCCTGCGCCTCCGAGACCGACACGCTGGTCGGCAGGAACACGTTCACCCACACCGCGCCCTCGTTCAGCTCAGGCAGGAACTCGGTGCCCAGGCGCGGCACCAGCGCGAGGCTGCCGGCGAGCGCGATCAGCGCCGCGGCGAGCACCTTGCGCGGGTTGTCGAGCGACCACGCGAGCGCCGGCGCGTAGACGCGCTTGGCCGCGCGCACCAGCCGGTTGTCCTCCTCCGGCAGGTTCTTCTTCAGCAGCACCGAGCAGAGCAGCGGCACCAGGGTCAGCGACAGGATCAGCGCGCCGACCAGCGCCGACACCACCGAATAGGCCATCGGCGCGAAGATCCGCCCCTCGTGGCGCTGGAGCGTGAAGATCGGGATGTGCGCGGCGATGATGATCAGCATCGAGAACAGCGTCGGCCGCCCGACCTCCACCGCCGCCTGCAGGATCGCGTTCTTGCGCCCCTTGTCGTCGAGCTTGTGCTGCGCGTGCGCCTCCTCGGTCAGGCGGCGAAACACGTTCTCCACCACGATCACCGCGCCGTCGACGATGATGCCGAAGTCCATCGCGCCGAGCGAAAGCAGGTTGGCCGGGATGCCGATCCAGGTGAGGCCGAGGAAGGTGGCGAGCAGCGCGAGCGGGATGGTGACAGCGACGATGAACGCCGCGCGGATGTTTCCCAGGAATAGGTAAAGGACCAGGGAGACCAGCAGCGCGCCCTCGAGCAGGTTCGAGAAGACGGTAGTGAGCGTTTTCTCGATCAGCCAGGTGCGGTCGTAGATCGGCACCACCTTGACGCCGCCCGACAGGCCGGTCTCGTTCAGCTGGTCGATCTTCTCGCGCACCAGCTTCAGCACCGCCGAGGGGTTCTCGCCGCGGCGCATCAGCACCACGCCGGTGACGATGTCGTCGTCGGCGTCCTGTCCGGCCACGCCCTGGCGCGGCACCGAGCCGAGCGCTACGGCTGCGACGTTGCGAACCAGCACCGGCGTCCCGCCGCGCTCGGCGACCACCACGTTCTCGATGTCCTCCGGCCCCTGGAAGAGGCCGATGCCGCGGATCAGGTACTGCTGGCGCCCCTGCTCGACATAGCTGCCGCCGGCGTTGGCATTGCCGCGCTGGATCGCCTGCGAAAGCTGCGCAAGCGTGATCTTGTAGTCGCGCAGCCGCGCGAGGTCCGGCCGCACCTCATACTGCTTCACCAGCCCGCCGAGGCTCACCACGTCGGCCACCCCCGGTACGAGGCGCAGCTGGCGGCTCACCACCCAGTCCTGGTAGGTGCGCAGCTCGCGCGGCCCGTGCCCCTCGCCCTTGATCCGGTAGCGGTAGATCTCGCCGATCGCCGTGGAGAACGGCGCGAGCTCGGCCTGCACGCCGTCGGGTAGGTCGATCTCGCGCAGGCGCTCGACCGCCTGCTGGCGCGCGAAGTAGCCGTTGACCGTGTCGTTGAAGGTGATGATCACGAACGACAGGCCAAACTGCGTGTGCGAGAACATGCGCACCGCGCCGGGCAGGCCGGAGAGGCCTACTTCGAGCGGGATGGTGACCTGCTTCTCGACCTCCTCGGCGGCTCGCCCCGGGTAGAGCGCGATTACCGTCGCCTGCGTGTCGGTGACGTCGGGGAACGCCTCGACCGGCAGGTTGCTGAACGCCCACAGGCCCGCGCCGGCGAACACGATCAGGCCCAGCACGATGAACAGCGGCTGGTAGAGCGCGAAGGCGACGATGCGCCGGATCAAGCGCGGGCCTCAGCCCTTCGAGGAGAGCAGTCGCTCGAGCAGCAGGCTGCCGTCGACCACCACCTTCTCGCCCGCGGAGAGCCCCTCCATCACCACCTGCGTGCCGTCGAGCAGCGGGCCGGGGCGGATGCCGCGGCGCGAGTAGCGCCCGCCGCCCTCGTCGACGAACACGTAGTACTGCTCGCCGCGCAGGTACACCGCGTGCGCCGGGACGAGGAAGCCGCCGGGCGCCGGCACGCGGAGCTCGGCAACGACGTACATCTCGGCCTTGAGCCGCTCGTCGCTGCCCTGGACCGAGCCGCGCACCTTGACCGTGCGCGTCTGCGGATCCACCTGGTCGGCGACGTACATGATCTTGCCGATCTGGCGATCCGGGCCGAGCGCGGTGGTGGCGAGCGACACCTCGGTGCCCGGCGTGACGCGGCCGACGTCCTTCTCGGAAACATCGAGCAGGAACCACAGCTTGGTCGGGTCGGAAACCACGAACAGGCCCTTCTCGCCCTGGCCGTCGGCGCGGATCTCCTGCCCGGGATTGAGGTTGCGCTCGACCACCACGCCGTCGATCGGGCTCTTCAGCTGCAGCGACTGGTCGACCGTGTCGGTCTTGCCGTAGAGCCTGAGCTTGGCGCGGGTGCGCTCGCGATCGGCTTCGGTGCGCGCGAGCTCGGCCTGCGCCGCCTGCATGTCCTTGGCCGGCGCGACGCCCGCCATGTAGAGCTCCTCGATGCGAGCCAGGTTTTTCTTCGCGAGCGCGTGATCCTGCTCGGCGCGGCGCGCCTCGGCCTGGGCGACGCCGAGCTCAGGCGCGGCGAGCACCGCCAGGGTCTGACCGGCTGCGACGCGGTCGCCGGGGCGCACCTCGATCGACATCACGCGCCCGCCGAAGGGCGCGTAGATGCGCACCGTATGGTCCTCGTTCCACACCAGGCGGCCGTTGAAGCGCAGCGTGCTTTCCTTGAACGGCTCGACCGGCACCGAGACGATCGCGGCGAGCTGCGGGCTGCGGGCGGGAAAGATGACGATGCTGTTCTGCTCGATCCTGACCTGCGGCGCCTGCTCCTTGTCGTTCTTGCCGCAGCCGGCGAGCGCCGCCGCGAGGAGGAGAATCGCTACCCGGAGGGCGAGGCGCTTCACCGCGCTTCCAGCGACTGCACCGAAGCCTGCGCCGCGCGCCAGGCGGCGAGCGCCTTGGCGTAGTCGATGCGCGCGGCGAGCGCCTCGAGGCGCACGGCGCGCAGCGTGCGGCGCGCATCGAGCACATCCAGCACCGAGATCGCGCCGCGCTGAAACGCGAACTCGGAGGCGTTCGCGCTCTGGTTGGCCGCGCCGAGCAAGGTCGTGTCGAAGCGCTCGAGCCGCTCGGCGGCGGCGTTCAGGTCGCCGGCGGCGCGGCGCAGCTCGTTGCGCGCAACCACCTGCGCGCGCGCAAGCGCGTCCATCGCCGCGTAGCGGTCGACCTCCGCCTTCTGGATGTCGCCGCTGAAGTCGTTGCCGGTGAAGATCGGCACGGCGAAGCCGAAGCCGACCGAGTTGATCGGCAGGTTGCCCGGGTAGCGCTCGTACTGCGCGCCCAGCACCACGTCGCGCGTGCGCTGCGCGCGCGCGAGATCCCGCAGCTTCTCCGCCACCTCGACGCGCGCGCGCGCCGCGACCACGTCGGGGCGCGCGTCGATCGCCTGTTCGACCGCCGCGGCGTCGGCCCGCGCGAGCGGCGGCCACGGGTCGGCCGCGCGCAGCGTCGGCGCCTCGGCCTCGGCGCCGATCAGGTAGGCGAGCGCGATCTGCCCCCGCGCCTGGTCGGCGCGCGCGGCGCGCGCGTCGTTCTGCGAGCGCTCATAGTCCACCTGCACCTTGGCCACGTCCGCCGCCGAGAGGTCGCCCGCCTTCAGCCGGCGCTGCGCGGCGGAGAGCGTGCCGGAGAAGAGCTGGGCGGTCTCGGCCAGCACCTCGGCGCGCTCCTGCGCCTGCTTGAGATCGAAGTACGCGCCCTGCAGCGCCGCCAGCTGCTGGCGCAGCACGTCGAGGGAGTCGCTGCGCGCGGCGCGCTGCAGGCCCGAGGCCGCGTCCAGGCGCAGGGCGCGCTTGTCGCCGCGCTCGAAAGGCTGGTCGATGCGGAACACGGTGTCGACGCGCTTCTCGCTGAGCGAGCCGGCGCCGACGCCCGGGTTGTTGCTGATGCCGGAGCTGTTGATCGAAAACAGCGCGTTCGGCCGCGCCCCGGCGATCATGCCCTGCGCCTCGGCCGACTCGATCGCGCGGCGCGCGGCGAGCAGCTCGCGGTTGTAGCGGGCGAGCAAGACTTCAGCTTCGGCCAGCGTAAGATCGCGCGCGCCCACACCGCTCGCCGCCAGCGACAGAAAACACGCCGTGAATAACGCCGCCTTGCGCAAGCGCTTCCCGCCTTCCCCAAGTGAAGGACCGAGGATTCTAAATGCTTTAACAATGAAAGGTTTACGAAAGCTTCCGTGGGCCATTGTCAGCATTTGTAGGGTTCTCCTTGTGGGTCTTCCAGCGCTCGCCATGGCGCAGGAGGACGAAAGCCGGGACGCGCGCTTCCAGTCGACCTATGTCTACCAGGCGAAGCCGGCCTTCGATTCCCCCTACTCCGGCCCCCGAAGTCTGCGCGGCGACAAGGAAAGAAGCTACACGCTGACGGCGACGGCCTTCCTCGGCGTGCGGCCATGGAGCGGCGGCGAGTTCTATTTCGATCCGGAGGTGGTGCGCGGCCGCGCCCTGTCCAACGTCAGCGGCCTGGGCGGCCTGACCAACGGCGAGCTGCAGAAAACCGCCGGCCCCGAGTTCAGGCTGTACCGCGCGCGGCTGTTCCTGAGGCAGACCTTCGGCCTGGGCGGGGCGAGGGAAAGCGTCGAATCCGACGACAACCAGCTCGCCGGCTCGGTCGAAAGCCGCCGCGTGGTGCTCACCGCGGGCAACTTTTCGCTGCTCGACGTCTTCAGCAAGAGCGAGTACACGGGCGATCCGCGCACCCAGTTCCTGAACTGGTCGTTCCTGACCCACGGCGCGTTCGACTACGCCGCCGACCTGCGCGGCTACACCTGGGGTGCCGCGCTCGAGTACTACCGCGACGACTGGGCGCTGCGCGCGGCGCGCATGGAGCTGCCGAAGCGGCCCAACTCGACGCCGCTCGACCACCGCATCTTCAGCACCTACGGCGACCAGGTCGAGCTGGAGCGGCGCCACCGCTTCGCCGGGCTGCCCGGAAAGGTGCAGCTCCTCGCCTTCCGCAACTTCGCGACCATGACGAGCTACGCCGATGCGCTCGCGGTCGCCGCGGCCACGGCGACAACGCCCACCCTGACAAGCGCGCCGCGCGAGCAGTCGAAGATCGGTTTCGGCATCGCCGCCGAGCAGGAGATCGCCCGCGGCGTCGGCGCCTTCGCCCGCGCCTCGCGCCACGACGGCAAGACCGAGACCTACGCCTTCACCGACATCGACAGCACGCTTTCGGCCGGCGCGCTGGCCAAGGGCGGCCGCTGGGGACGGGGCAGCGACACGCTCGGCGCCGCGCTGGCGCGCAATGAGATCTCGGCCTCCCACCGGGCCTTTCTCGCCGCCGGCGGATCCACTTTCTTCCTCGGCGACGGGCGCCTCAGCTACCGCCCCGAGATGATCCTCGAGACGTTCTACAGCATCGGCCTCGGCAAGCGCTTTTCGGTCTCGCTCGACTGGCAGCACATCCGCAATCCGGGCTACAACGCCGACCGCGGCCCGGTGGATGTCGGGTCGCTGCGCCTCCATGTCGAGTTCTGAGCGGGGTCTAGACGCCGCGGTGGAAAGTAAGATAAATAGGAGCCAAGGGGGAAAGGTGGCAGGGACGTACTACCTGACAGCGGCCGGGAAGGCTGCGCTGTGGGCCGAAGGCACGGGCGCCGTGCCGCTCGACTACAAGCGCATCCTGGGCCTGGTCGAATTCCAGGGCCACGCCGAGGTGATCCGCGGCCGCCTGCGGCGCTTCTCCGACGATCTGATCAGCGAGTGGCTGGGCGAGCTCGTGCACCTCGGGCTGATCGAGGAGCGCGACGCCGAGGACATGGACGACATCACCTTCACGGGCAAGCGCCCGCCCTCGCCGCCGCCCATGCTCGACGTCGACCAGCTGCGGCTCGCGAAAGACAGCGTGGTCGCCGGCGCGACGCTAGTGCGCACCGGCGCATACCTGGCCGATGAGCGCGTCGCCAACATCCCGCCGCTCAACAAGCCGGTCGGGCAGACCGTGATCCAGCTGGTCGAGGACGACCCCGACCAGATCGCCCTCGCCGACCTGCGCCTGAAGATGGCGGGCTACGTGGTGCGCATCGCCGACGGCTCCAAGGCGCTGTCCAAGACCCTGCGCGAGCAGTCGCCGCCCGACCTGCTGCTGCTCGACGTGATGCTGCCCGACGGCAACGGTTTCGACATCCTCGGCAAGCTGCGCGCCCGGCCCGAGTACGCGCTGCTGCCGATCGTGATGCTCACCGTCAAGGCCGAGCTCGCCGACATCCGCAACGGCCTGCGCCTGGGCGCCGACGGCTACATCACCAAGCCCTACAGCAAGAACATCGTCGCCGAGATCATCCGCCGCGTCCTCAAGCAGTAAGCTTGCGGTTCATGGAATTCGGCTATTTCACCCTCAGCGACAACCACTACCCGGACAATCCGCGCTCGGCGAACCAGTTCGTCCTCGAGATCCGCGAGCAGGCGATCCTCGCCGACCGCATCGGCATGCACTCGGCGTGGATCGGCGAGCACCACTTCGACTCGCTGGGGGTCAATTCGCGCCCGGACCTGCTCCTCGCCAACATCGCTGCGCAGACCAGGCACATCCGCCTCGCGCCAGCGGTCGCGGTCCTGCCGCTGCACCACCCGGTGCACGTCGCCGAGGCGTGGGCCACGCTGGATGTGCTGTCCGGCGGCAGAGTCGATTTCGCCACCGGCCGCGGCTACGACCGCAAGGAGTACGCGCCCTTTGGCGCCGACTTCATGGCCTCGGCCGAGATCTTCGAGGAAGGCATCGACGTCCTGCTCAAGGCGTGGAACTCGCCCGGCAAGTGGTCGCACCAGGGCCGGTTCTACAAGATCCCGGAGATGTCGATCACGCCGCTGCCGGTGCAGCGGCCGCTGCCCTTCTACGTCGCGTCGTTCTCGAAGACCAGCGTCGACATCGCGGCGAGGCGCGGGCTCAACATCGTCTACGCGCCCTTCGCCGCCGGCATGGTGTTCGGCGGCCTAGAGAAGGCGGTCGAGGCGTATCGCGAAGCCTGCGCCAAAGCCGGGAAAAAGCCGGGCCGCGCGATGTGCAGCTACTTCGTGTACATCGCCGACAACGCGAGCCAGGAAGACTACGGCCGGCAGACGCAGATGGACTACTTCAACCACTGCGTGCTGCAGGCCTTTCCGCAAAAGCCCGAGGACGCCCCGCCGACGATGCAATATTTCATGAAGATCGTCGAGATCCTGAAGAACATGAAGAAGGAGGATTTGTCCGAGCGCTCGATCCTGCTCGGCCCGCCGCAGAAGATCGTCGACACGCTCAAGCGCGTCGAGAGAAGCGGCATCGACGAGGTGATCCTCTACTTCAACGTCGGCAGGAAGCCGCACAACCTCGTCAAGGAGCAGATGCAGCGCTTCATGAAGGAAGTCGCGCCCCACTTCCAGGGCAAGCACATCGACCGGATGAAGCAGGCGGCCTGAACAAATCTTTACGGCAGCGCGTTATCGCGTGGCCGAAAATCCCGCGCGATGCCTTTCGTCTATAACCTGACCGCCGCCGGAAGCGCCGCCGCCGCCCACAAGGACGGCTGGAGCGATTTCCCGCTCGAGTATCGGCGGCTCCTCGGTCTCATCAACGCGGGCGGGCACATCGACGTGCTGCGCGGGCGGCTGCGGCGCTTCACCGACCAGATGATCGACGACTGGCTCAGGGAGCTGCAGGACTTGAACATGATCGAGGCGCAGCCGGCGGGCAAGCTCGAGGACTTCACCTTCACCGGCCGCAAGGCGCCGCGGCTGCCGGCGATGCTCGACGAGGACAGCCGGCAGCTCGCGAAAACCACCGTCATCGCCGGCGCGACGCTGCTGCGCTCGGGCTCCTACATCGCTGACGAGCGCGTCGCCAACCTGCCCGCGCTCGACAAGGCGCTGACCAAGACGCTCATCCTCCTCGTCGAGGACGACCCCGACCAGGTCGCGCTGGGGCAGCTGCGCCTGAAGCTCGCCGGCTACCAGGTGCGCACCGTCGAGCGCGCGAAGCACCTGTCGCGCAACCTGCGCGAGGACCGGCGCCCGGACCTGGTGCTCCTCGACGTGATGCTGCCCGACGGCAACGGCTTCGACCTTCTCGCCAAGCTGCGCGCGTCGCCCGAGTTCGCGACCCTGCCGATCGTGATGCTGACCGCGAAGACCGAGCTTGCCGACATCCGCAACGGCCTCGCGCTCGGCGCCGACGGCTACATCACCAAGCCCTACAGCAAGACGCAGCTCGCCGAAGTCATCGGCCGCGTGCTCAAGCAGCGGAAGCTGCCGCAGTAGCTCCAAGCGAGCGCCAGTCGGCGCTCTTCGGCACGATGCCTTCGAAGGAAGCGAGGCTCGCCGGCGCGATGCCGCAATCGGCGCCGATCACCCGTCCGCCCTCGGCGAACTTCTTCGCCGCGGCGAGCATCATGCGGCGGAACTGCACCACCGCGACGTCGCTCGAGCCCGGGTGGTCCTTCGAGCGATCGGCGATCGGCCCCATCGACTCCCACATCGCCATGTCCTGCGTCGGGATGCCCCGGATGCCGGTGAAGTCGCCGCGCCGCATCTCGGCGCGGTCCTGCAGGTAGCGATTGCCCAGCGTGCGCTTTTTCGTGTAGTCCGCATTCAAATCAACACCGACTTCCGCGGCGCAGAACCGGCGCCACGCCTGCTGCGCGATGCCTTTCTGCGGGTCGGGGTGCCACGCGATCCAGTAGAACATCGTGTTCACGTCGTCGATCGGCACCAGCATCTGCGCCAGGTTGTACTGGTCGTTGGGCGGAATCAGCACCGTGAACGGCGCGATGAACAGCGTGGTGCGCACGTAGACGCTGTTTTCCGGGTCGCGGATCGGCTTGCGCAGCGCCGCGTAGCGAAAGCCGTAGGGCGTCGCCTCGAACTGCAGGCGCGGCGCCTTGTCGTTCGACGGCCTGAGCCAGAGCTCGCCCTTGGCGCTCGCGCCCTCGACCTCGGCGGTGGGCATGTTGGTCGAATGCAGGCTCGAGCTGTGCGCCGAGTCGATCGAGCCCTCGAGCACCTGCGCCCAGTTGCATGCCGCGTGCATCTTCACGATCGCGTAGCGGATGCCGGGCGCCGGCGCCCACGCCGGCGGCTCGAGCTCGCGCACCTCCCCTCTCGGGCCGAGCCACGCCCAGACGAATCCGCCAGCTTCACGGACGGGGTAGGATTTCTGGCGTAAGGAGCTCTTGAGCGCGGCGCCGTCGGGCTCCGACGCCATCTCGAGGATGTTGCCTTCCACGTCGAACTTCCAGCCGTGGTAGAGGCAGCGCAGGCCGCACTGCTCGTTGCGCCCGAAGGCGAGCGACGCGCCGCGGTGCGGGCAGCGCTCGTCGAGCACCCCGAGTTTTCCGTCGCTGTCCCTGAAGGCCACCAGGTCCTCGCCGACCAGGCGCGAGCGCACCGGCGCGCCGTCCTTCTCCGCCACCTCCTCGGAGAGGCACACCGGCAGCCAGTGCCGGCGCATGATGCCGCCCATGGGCGCGCCTCCCTCGACGCGGCACAAGAGCTCGTTCTGCTCGCGGCTGAGCATATACTTAGCCTCCTAAGGAAATGATACACCTCGGCGCCATCGGCCTGGGACGCGCCTTCTCGCTCATGGCGCCGACCTTTGCCGCCGATCCCCGCGTCAAGCTGCTCGCTGGCGCCGATCCGCAGGCAGAAGCCCGGAAAAATTTCAGCGGGCGCACCTATGCCAGCGCCGAGGAGCTGTGCGCCGACCGCGAGCTCGACGTCGTCTACATCGCGACGCCGCACCAGCTCCACGCCGCGCACGCCTGCCTCGCGCTCGCATCCGGGAAGCACGTCCTGGTCGAGAAGCCGATGGCCCTCTCGATGGACGAATGCGCGCGCATGATCGAGGCCGCGCGCAAGGCGAGGCGCGCGCTGGTGGTCGGCCACAGCCACAGCTTTGACGCGCCGATCGCTCTGGCGCGAAAAATAATTCGTGAAGGGAGACACGGCCGGTTGCGCATGGTCACCGCGCTCAACTTCACCGACTACCTCTACCGCCCGCGTCGGCCGGAAGAGCTCGACACCGCGACGGGCGGCGGCGCGGTGTTCAACCAGGCGGCGCACCAGGTCGACATCGTGCGGCTCTTCGCCGGGAGCCCGGCCAGGTGGGTGCGTGCAACCACCGGCGCCTGGGATAGCGCCCGGCCGACCGAAGGCGCGTATAGCTGCATCATCGGCTTTGACGGCCTGAGCGCAACCCTTGCCTACAGCGGCTATGCGCACTTCGACTCAGACGAATTCACGGGCTGGATCGGCGAGATGGGGGGCCGCAAGGATCCAAGTCAGTACTGGAAGCGGGGCGAGCGCAGGCCGCCGCCCCCCGGAGAGCGGCTGCACCAGCATTTCGGCCTGGTCATCGCCTCGTGCGAGAAGGCCGACTTGCGGCCGACGCCCGAGGGCGTGTGGATCTATGCCGACGAGGCGAAACACCTCGAGCCGCTGCCGGCGCCGAAGGTGCCGCGCGCCGAGGTGATCGACGAGCTGCACGCGGCGGTGGTCGACCGAAGAGCGCCCCTGCACGACGGCGCATGGGGCGCTGCGACGCTGGAAGTGTGCCTCGCCATCCTGCGCTCGGCGCGCGAAGGCAGGGAGATCGCATTAACAAGCCAGACCGGCTAGCGCACCTGACCAAGGAAGCCTGGCGCGCTTTCGTGCGCGACCTGCAGGGACGCCTCGCGCTGCACGGCGTGTCGTTCGGGCACTGGACCTTCCTGCGGATCCTGTGGGAGCGCGACGGGCTCACGCAGCGCGAGCTCTCGGACGAGGCCGGCGTGATGGAGCCTTCGACGCACGCCGCCATCAAGGCGATGGAGAAGCTCGGCTATGTCCGGCGCACGCAGCTGCCTGGAAACCGCAAGACGGTTTATGTGCATCTCACGCCGCGCGGACGGTCGCTGAGGGCCAAGCTTGTCCCGCTCGCGGTGGCGGCCAATCGCCGCGCGGTCCGGGGGCTGAGCAGCGCGGAAGTCGAAACAGCGCGCCGCGTGCTGATGGCCGTGACGGAGAATCTGCGACAGGCATGAAGCTGCGCCTCACCCTCGCCTGCTGGGACTACGATCGCACGCGCGCCCTCGCCGACGGCAGCGTGCGCGCCGACGGCATCGAGCTCAATTACCTCGCGCTGCCGGTCGAGGAGACGTTCTTCCGCATGATGCGCGGGCGCGAGTTCGACGTTTCGGAGATGTCGCTCTCCTCCTACACGGCCTCGCTCGACGCCGAGGAGCCGCCGTTCATCGCCATTCCCGTCTTCCCGTCGCGCTTCTTCCGCCACTCGTGCGTCTTCGTCTCGGCGAAGAGCGGCGTCCGGCGCCCCGAGGAGCTGAAGGGCAAGCGCGTCGGCATGCCCGAGTACCAGATGACCGCGCCGGTATGGATCCGCGGCATCCTCTCCGACGAGCACGGCGTCAAGGTGACCGACTACGAGCACCTCTGGGGCGGCGAGGAGGAGCCGGGCCGCATCGACAAGCTGAAGGTGGATTTGCCCCCATCGATACGGATCCGCTCCATCGGAGCCACGCAGACGCTTTCGCAAATGATTGCCGATGGCGAGCTCGATGCCATGGTGACCGCGCGCGCACCGTCGAGCTTCCAGTCGAAGCCCGACGCGGTGAAGCGCCTCTTTGCCGATTACGTGGCGGTCGAGCGCGACTACTACCGCCGCACCAAGATCTTCCCGATCATGCACACGGTGGTGATCCGCCGCGAGCTCTACGCGGCGCATCCGTGGGTGGCGCAGTCGCTCTACAAGGCGTTCGTCGCCGCGAAGGCGCGCGCCATGGAGCACTACCGCCAGAGCGCGGCGCTGCCGGCGATGCTGCCCTGGCTCACCGCGCACCTCGAGGAGGCGCGCCGCGAGATGGGCGAGGACTGGTGGCCGTACGGGCTGGAGGCGAACCGCCATGTGCTCGAGACGTTCCTGCGATACCACCACGAGCAGGGGCTCTCCAAGCAGCGCCGCAAGCCCGAGGACCTCTTCGCCCGCGAAACCTTGGCATCATTCAAGATATGAACCCCTTCCTCCTCTCCCTCGCGGCGCTCGCATTCTCTGCCGCCGCTTTCGCCCAGTACCCGAACAAACCGCTGCGGCTGATCGTGCCCTTCCCGCCGGGCGGCGCGGCAGAGCTCGGCGCGCGCATCTTCAGCCAGCCGCTCGGCCAGGTGCTCGGCCAGCCGGTGATCCTCGAGACCAAGCCCGGGGGTGACGGCGTGATCGCCGCCGACGCGGCGATGCGCGCCGCGCCCGACGGCTATACGCTCTTCTACGCGACCAACACCGCGTTCAACTGGGTGCCGATCACGAAGAAAAACCCGCCGTACGACCCGGTAGCCGACTTCACGCCGGTCTCGCTGGTCGGGTACTTCGGCTTCTTCCTCTTCACGCATCCGAGCGTGCCGGCGAAATCGGTGAGCGAGCTCATCGCCTATGCGCGCGCCAACCCGGGCAAGCTCAACTACGGCACGGGCAACAGCACCAGCCAGCTGCTCGGCGCGCAGCTCGCCTACCTGCATAAGCTCGACATCGTGCACGTGCCCTACAAGGGCGACGGGCCGCTCAACGTCGACCTGCTCGGCGGCCGCGTGCACATGGCGTTCGCCACGCCGGGCGCAGCGGTGCCGCACGTCCGGGAAGGCCGCCTGAACGCGCTCGCGGCGATGTTCTCCAGCCGCAGCCCGCTGATGCCGGAGGTGCCGACCGCCGCCGAGGCGGGCCTCGGCCAGATGACGCTGCGGCCTTGGGGCGGGATCTTCGGACCGGCGAAACTGCCGCAGGAGGTCGTGACGCGCGTCGGCGCCGCGCTCGCCGACGTTCTGGTGCGGCCCGAAGTGCGCGAAGGCCTCGGCAAGATCGCCTTCGAGCCGAAGAGCTCGAGCCCGCAGGAGCTGACGGCGTTCCTGCAGGAGCAGATGGAGGTCTGGCGCCGCACCGCTCGCCAGGTCGGGATAATGCCGGAGTGACGCTCTACCGCGGCATGGACCGCGCCGCGCTCGACGCCGCCTACAACAACGGCGCGGCGGTGAAGGAGAGCGCGCAGATCATCGCCGACTGGCAGAAGCGCAGCGAGCGCGTGCGCGCGAAGCACGCCGCGGGCCTCGACCTGCGCTACGGCCCCGCCGAGCGCAACCGCATCGATTTCTTCGAGGCGAGGAAGGACTCGCCGCTGCTCGTGTTCATCCACGGCGGCTACTGGCAGATGCGCTCGAAGGAGCTGTTCTCGTTCCTCGTGCCCGGGCCGCTCGCGCACGGCATCAGCGTCGCGCTGGTGGGCTACACGCTCGCCCCCGAGAAGCGCCTCGACGGCATCGTCGCCGAGATCGCGAGCGCGATCCGCTACCTCGACTCGCGCGGCAACCGCATCGTCGCCTCCGGCTGGTCGGCGGGCGGGCATCTCGCGGCGATGGCGATGCAGCTGCCGGCGGTGAACGCCGGCCTCGCGATCAGCGGCCTCTACGACCTCGAGCCCATCCGCCACTGCTACGTCAACGACAAGCTGCGGCTCGACCTCTTCGAGTCGCAGCGCAACAGCCCGGTCTCGGCGCCGGCGTTCTCCGAGCCGATCACGATCGCCTACGGCGCGGACGAGCTGCCCGAGCTGCGCCGCCAGTCGGAGGAGTACGCGAACAAGGTGAAGCACGCCAAGCTCGTGCGCCTGCCGAACCACGACCACTTCACCATCCTCGAGGAGCTCGCCTCGCCCGAGGGCGCCCTTACGCGCGAGCTGCGCGCGCTGGTGGACTCCCTCTAGCGGCTACGGCTCAAGCCGCGCCAATACGCCGTTGCTTTCATCGGTCAAAAGGTAGAGATACCCGTCCGGACCGAGCCGGACATCGCGGATGCGGCCGAGCACGCCCTTGAGCAGCCGCTCCTCCTTCACCACCTTCTCGCCGTCGAGCGCAAGGCGCACGAGCATCTGGTCGCGCAACGCGCCGACGAAGAGGTTGCCCTTCCAGCGCGGGAAGCGCGCGCCGTCGTAGAACGCCATGCCCGAGGGCGCGATCGACGGCACCCAGTAGTAGAGGGGCTGCGCCATTCCCGCCTTCTGCGTCCCCTCGCCGATCTTGGTGCCGATGCCGTAGTTGACGCCGTAGGTAATCACCGGCCAGCCGTAGTTGGTGCCGGGCCGGATGATGTTGATCTCGTCGCCGCCCTGCGGGCCGTGCTCGTGGGTCCACAGCGCGCCGGTCTGCGGATGCGGCGCCGCGCCCTGCATGTTGCGGTGGCCGAGGTCGAGCTTCTCGGGCTTCCAGCCGGCGCGCCCGGCGTACGGGTTGTCGCGCGGCACCCGGCCGTCGTCGTGCAGGCGGATCACCGAGCCGTGATGGTTGTCGGGGAGCTGCGCGCGCTCCTTCTGCCCGCGCTCGCCGAGCGTCAGGTAGAGGAAGCCGGCGCGGTCGAAGACGATGCGGCCGCCGAAGTGGGCGTCGCCGCGCGTCTTCGGCTCCTGCCGGAAGATGACGCGCAGATCCTCGAGCCGGTCGCCCTCGAGGCGGGCGCGCGCCAGCGCGGTGCTCGCCCCGCCCTCGCCCGGCTCGGCGTAGGAGAGGTAGATGACGCGGTTCTCGGCGAACTTCGGGTGCAGCGCCACCTCGAGCAGCCCGCCCTGCCCGGAGGCGTAGACCTTCGGCACGCCGGCGATTTGCCTTTTGCTTGAATCCTTGATGAGCACGAGGCGCCCGGGCCGCTCGGTGACAAGCCAGCCACCCTCCGGCAGGAAAGCGATCGACCAGGGATGCTCGAGGCGCTCGACGAGGATAGCGACGCGGAACTCGTGCTCCTCGGATTTCTGCACCTGGGCCGCCGCCGCGAGCGGCAACGCGAGGACGATGGACAGGAGCGTACGCATGGCGCCTATCATAGGGTCATGACCTACACGACCCTGCACTGGGAGCTGAAGGACAACGTGGCGCGCATCACGCTCAACCGCCCCGACTTCGCCAACGCGCTCAACGCCGAGATGGGCCGCGAGCTGATGCACGCGGCGATCCGCGCAAGCGAGGACCCGGCAGTGCGCGCGGTGATCCTCACCGGCGCCGGCAAGATGTTCTGCGGCGGCGGCGACCTGAAGCACTTCGCCTCGCAGGGCGACGGGCTGCCCGCGCACCTGAAGGAGCTCGCCGGCTGTCTGCACATGGCGATCTCGCGCTTCGTGCGCATGGAGGCGCCGCTGATCGTGGCCGTGAACGGCTCGGCGGGCGGCGCGGGCATGAGCCTGTGCCTCTTCGGCGACGTCGTGCTCGCGGGCGAGTCGGCGAAGTTCACCCTCGCCTACACCAAGGCCGGCCTCGCGCCCGACGGCGGCTCGACCTATTTCCTGCCGCGCATCGTCGGCTTGCGCCGCGCGCTCGAGATGGCCCTCACCAACCGCGTGCTCTCGGCGCAGGAGGCGCTCGCCTGGGGCCTGGTGACGCAGGTCGTGCCCGACGCGCAGCTCCAGGCCGAGGCCCAGGCGCTGGCGAGCCGGCTCGCCTCCGGCGCGACGCGCGCCTTCGGCGCCGCGAAGCGTCTGATGCACCACAGCTCGAGCGAGTCGCTCGAGACGCAGATGGAGCTCGAGGCGCAGGCGATCTCGGGCCTCGCTCACTCGCGCGACGCGCGCGAAGGCATCGCTGCCTTCGTCGCCAAGCGCGCTCCCGACTTCAGAGGCAAATGATGAGGCTCCTGCTTCTCCTCGCGCTCGCCTGGCCCATCCTCGCTTGCGCGCAAGACGACTACACGCTGCTCGGCGCCGGCATACGCACTCGCCCGGAGTTCGACGGCTCGAAAGACCGCACCATCGACCTGATCCCCGTCGTGCGCTACTACGGCCAGCCGTGGTTTGCGCGCACCACGCAGGGCATGCTCGAGGGCGGCGCGCGCTGGAACGTGCGCCAGGGCTTCGACCTGGGCGCGCAGCTCGCCTACGAGCCGGGCCCGCGCAACCACGACCCGGGCGCCTCCATCGGCGCGCACGCGGAGTGGGACACCCAGGTCGGGCGCGTGCCGCTCAACGGCCTGGTGCGCGTGCGCCAGTATCTCGACACCGACCGCGGCGCAGCGGCCGACCTGCGCGCCACCGCCGGCGTGTACGGCAGCCACGGCGTGCAGGCGGGCGTATTCGCTCAGGCGACGCTCGCGAGCGAGAAGAATTTCCGCGCTTACTACGGCATCGGCGACAGCGGCCTGCTCTACACCAGCCTCGGTGTGCTCGCCTCCTACGACCTCGTGCAGCACTGGGTGCTGGTCGGGAGCGCCGAGGCGCGGCGCCTTTCGGACGATGCGGTGCGCAGCCCCTTCGTCTCGCGGCGCACCGGGGTCTATGCCAACGTCGGGCTCGCCTACAAATTCTAGAAGCTGCGGATGCCGGGGTACTGCTCTTTCACCTCGTGGCGCGCGCCCGCCTCGTCGTACCAGTACAGCTTGCTCGGGTCCTCATCCTTCGTCACCTTGTGGGAGCCGTCGCAGTAAGGCTGGTTCTTCGACAGGCCGCACTTGCAGAACCACTGCTCCTTGCCGTCGATCACGTACTTGGTCGGTTGCTGCGGGGTACGTCTTACCAGGCGCGGCATAAAGCCTCCTTTGACCATTGGATGGCGCGACGGGCCGCGGCGTTCCAGGGGCTTTGCTGAGTGGAGCGGGGAATGAGATTCGCACTCATACCTCGACTTGGGATAAATCGCGCTCTGGCCGTTGAGCTATCCCCGCGGCGCAATGATGGGCCTGGCACGCCGCAGGCGCAATGAACGCAACGGACTAGCGGTATAGTCCTGGCTTGTCCGCAAGGAGGAGATCCATGCGCAAAGTCCGAGTCGCGCCCAAGGGCATGGGCATCAACGATTTCGTCGCAGAAGCCGAGGGCTTCTTCGCCGCCGAAGGCATAGAAGTCGAGTGGGACATCAAGACCTTCCGCGGCACGCAGTCGAGCTGGAAAGGCTCCGAGTACCTGCAGCGGCCGCAGGACAAGCCGTATACCGAAGAAAAGGACCCGGGCCTGATCCAGTGCGCGTGCGTCTGGGGGAGCATCTCCAACGCGTCGGCCGGCATGGGACGCTTCGTACCCGACTGCTACGGCGTCTCGCCCTGGGCGATCTTCGTGCGCCCCGAGTCGAAGATCCGCAGGCCCGAGGACCTGAAGGACGTGCCGGTCTCGGTCGGCATGCGCGCCGGCAGCCACTTCAACGTCCCCTTCCGTCTGGAGAAGCACCTGCCGCTCGAGCACATCAAGACCGTCAACACCGGCGGCTTCGGCGCGCGCCTCAAGGCGCTGCTCGACGGCGAGGTCGAGGCGGCGAGCCTGCTGCCGCCGCAGATCGACATGGCGCGCCAGCTCGGGCTGCGCCCGGTCATCGAGGACGAGTTCCACACCCTTTGGTGGGTGCCCGAGACCGCGGCGCTCGACGACGTGCGCGCCTATCTGCGCGGTTTGGATCGGGCCGAGAAGGCGTTGCAGTCCAACCTGCGCAAGTACCTGCCGCTCTGGGAGAAGTGCGTTCCTCCCGAGTTCAAGGACATGCGCAAGTGGGATTACTCGAAGTTCACGCGCGGCGAGCGCTTCGTCTACCAGCCGATCCCGCAGCGCGAGTTCGACGAGACCCTGGAGCAGGTGAAGCGCTGGAACCTCGACCAGTACCTCAAGGAGCGCAAGTTCGAGAACCTGGTCTACCGCGCTCCGGCCTAGCGCACCACGCGGTTCCGTAGCACGCCAATCCCTTCGACCTCGAGCTCGACGAGGTCGCCGGGCTCGAGGAAGCGCAGCTGCTCGAGCCCGCAGCCGTTGCCGACGGTGCCCGAGCCGAAGAACTCGCCCGCGCGCAGGGTCTCGGAGCGCGAGGCGTGCGCGATGCAGTCCTCGAACTTCCAGTGCATGTCGCGCGAATTGCCCCGGCCCCACTCCTCGCCGTTGACGCGCACCGCCATCTCGAGCCGGTAGGGGTCGCCAATCTCGTCGGCGGTGACCAGGCAGGGCCCCATCGCATTGGCGTTGTCGAAATCCTTGCCCTTCCCCGGCCCGAGCTGGCCGGCCATCTCCTTCGTCTGCTCGTCGCGCGCCGAGAAGTCGTTGAAGATGGTGTAGCCGAAGATGTGCCGGCGCGCATCTTCCTTGCGGATGTCCTTGCCCGGCCTGCCGATGTAGCAGCCGAACTCGAGCTCGAAGTCCATGCGCTCGGAGTACGCCGGCCAGGGCACGTCGGTGTCGGTGCCGCAGACCGCGAAGCGGCTCGGGTGGTAGAAGATCGGCCGCTCGTACCAGACCTGCGGAATGCGCGCCTCGGTGCCTCGCAGCTTGGCAACGGCGGCGAAGGCCTGCTGCAAATGCTTCTCGAAGCAGAGGAAGTCGCGTATCTGCGGCGGCTGCGGGATCGGCGCCAACAGCTTCACCTCCGAGCGCTGGAGCGCCGCCTGCCCGGCCGGGGCCTTGAGGAGCTGCGAGATCACGTCGAGCGCCGCCTCGCCGGCCTCGACGATGCCGAGCACGCTCTCCAGGAGCGGGGAGCTGCCGTGATAGGTGCGCGAGTACGCGGCCTGCAGGTCGAGGACGCGCCGGTCCCCATCGACGAAAGCGCCTGCGCGCGGCGGGGAGTTTCCCACCGTGAACGTGACGAGTCTCATAGGGGTTTTTGATAATACACTTGCGCTCTGCCTAGCAAGGAGGAGTCGATGCGCCAGTTCAACGAGGACACCCTCACCGCCGAGGTGGTCAAGCGGCTTGGCAAGACGAAGGACAAGCGCCTGCGCGAGATCATGCAGAGCGCGGTGAAGCACCTGCACGCGTTCGCGCGCGAGGTGAAGCTCAGCGAGGAGGAATGGTTCGAGGGCATCAAGTTCCTCACCTCGGTCGGCCAGAAGTGCGACGACAAGCGCCAGGAGTTCATCCTGCTTTCCGACGTGCTCGGCCTGTCGATGATGATCGTCGCGCTCAACCACAAGACCGCGCCCGGCGCGACCGAGGCGACGGTGCTCGGCCCCTTCTTCGCGCACGGCGCGAAGGAATACGGCTACGGCGCCGACCTGCGCGAGGGCTGCAGCCAGAAGGGCGAGGACGTGTGGGTCAGCGGCCGCGTCCTGTCGGTCGAGGGCAAGCCGGTTCCCAACGCCGCGCTCGACATCTGGCAGGCGAAGGCCGACGGCATCTACGACGTGCAGACCGAGGGCGGCTTCGAGCTGCGCGGCCGCGTCAAGGCGAACGCCAAGGGCGACTATGCGTTCGCGAGCTACAAGCCGAAGTTCTATTCCATCCCGATGGACGGCCCGGTCGGTGACCTGATCCGCGCCACCACCAACAACCACATGCGGCCCGCGCACATGCACGCCATCGTCTCGGCGCCGGGCTACCAGCAGGTGATCACGCACGTGTTCGTCGAGGGCGATCCTTACCTCGACGGCGACGCGGTCTACGCGGTGAAGAACTCGCTGGTCGGCAAGTACAAGAAGGTGAACGACGCCGCGCAGGCGAAGAAGCTGGGCATGACCAGCCCTTTCCTCAAGCTCGAGTGGGATTTCCACTTGACGCCTGAAAAGGCGGGCGTCAAGGCGCGCAAGAAGATCGCCGCGAGCGACGCTCTCGCATGATCTGGCGCGTGCGCAGGGTGCTCACCGGCCACGACGCCGAGGGCCGCTCGACCATCATCGCCGACGGCATCGCGCCGAACATGAAGGAGATGCCCTCCTTCCCCGGCCTCGCGCTTACCGACCTCTGGGAAACCCGCGGCGCGCCCGCCACCAACGAAGGCCACGCCGACGCCGCCGAGCGGCCGATCCGCCTCGAGCCGCCGCCGGGCGGCACCATCGTCAGGATCGTCGAGTTCCCGCCGGACTCGACCCGGCCGCAGAGCGCCGACGGCAGCGCCGGCTTCAAGGCGATCGGCGCCGGCCACGCGCAGGACAAGGCCTCGTCCGACCCGATGATGCATCGCACCGGCACGGTCGACTACATCATCGTCCTCAAGGGCGAGATCTACGCGATCATGGAAAAGGGCGAGACGCTGCTGCGCGCGGGCGACGTCCTTATCCAGCGCGGCACCAACCACTCCTGGAGCGTGCGCGGCAGCGAGCCGTGCATCGTCGCCGCGGTGCTGGTGAACGCCAAGCCCCTCTCCTTCCTGAAAAAGAAATCCGCGGCGCGGAAGAAGCCGGCGAAGAAGAAAAAGAAATGAAATCGATCGGCGTCATTGGCCTGGGCACCATGGGCTCGGCGATGGCGGCGAACCTGGCCAAGGCCGGCTTCCGCGTCTGCGGCTACGACGTGCTGGCGGCGAAGCGCGCCGGGCTGAAAGCGGCCGGCGGCGAGCCGCTCAAGTCCGCAGCGCAGGTGGCCGAGCACGCCAAGGTGCTGCTCACGTCCCTTCCGAGCGCGGACGCGCTGCACGCGGTCGCGCGGCAGGTTTCGCGCAAGGGCGCGGTGGTGATGGAAACCAGCACGCTGCCGATCGAGGAAAAGGAGCGCGCGCGCGCGACGCTCGCGAAGAAAGGCGTCGTGCTCCTCGACTGCCCGCTTTCCGGCACCGGCGCGCAGGCGCGCGCCAAGGACCTGGTGGTATTCGCGAGTGGCGAGCGGAAGAGCTTCGCGCAGGCGAAGCCGCTCATGCCGGGATTCTCGCGCGCCCACTACTACCTGGGCGAGTTCGGCAACGGCAGCCGGATGAAGTTCGTCGCCAACCTGCTGGTCGCGATCCACAACGTGTCGGCCGCGGAGGCGTTCGTGCTCGGCATCAAGGCGGGTCTCAAGCCGCGCACCATCTTCGAGGTGATGGCGAACAGCGCCGGGGCCTCGCGGATGCTGCAGGTGCGCGGGCCGCAGATGGTCGCCGCGCGCTACGACGACGCGACGATCCGGGTGGATCTCTTCCAGAAGGACATGAAGATCATCGGCGACTTCGCCATGAAGCTCGGCGCGCCGACGCCGCTCTTCAACGCCGCGGGCGCGATCTACAACGCCGCCATGGCGCAGGGCCTGGGCAAGCAGGACACCGCGGCGGTGTGCGCGGTGCTGGAGAAGATGGCGGGCGTGCGCCGCTGATGCCGAGACTCAGGGTTTTCTGCGGCAGGTGCAACGCCGCGATCGACACCGGCACGGACATGAGCTGGGAGGACTTCCGCTCCGCGACCTTCACGCAGCGCGTGGTCGAGTGCCCGAACTGCGAGAACGTGCAGACCTGGACGCTCGACGACGTCGACCGCTCGGTGTTCAAGGAAGCGAAGAAGAAGCCCTAGGCGAGCGACTCGATCGTCTTCAGCAGCTTCTCGATGTCGAAGGGCTTCTGCAGCGTGGCATCGACCCCCATCAGCTTCGCCGACGCCAGGTAGTCGTACCTCGCGCGCTCGCCGCCGCCGGAGACGGCGATGATCCGGGTCTGCGGATATTCGCGGCGGAAGGCGCTGATCGTCTCAAAGCCGTCGCTCTCCGGCATGAAAAGGTCGGTGATCAGCACGCGCGGCGGCCTTTCGCGCGCGAGCATCAGCGCTTCGCGCCCGTTGGCCGCATCGCGCACGGCATAGCGCGCGTGCTCCAGCGCCAGCTTGAGCGCGAGCCTTTGATCCGCATTGTCTTCGACCAGGATGATCACGGCAGCGTAGCGATGATTTCCTTCAATCTTTCCTCGTTCACCGGCTTGACGAGGTGCGCGTCGAACCCTGCGTCGCGCGCACGACGCTGGTCCTCGGGCTGCCCATAGCCAGTAATGGCGATCAGCCCGATACGCTCACCATCCATCCGCCGCAAACGCCGTGCCAGTTCATAGCCGTCCACATCGGGCAGTCCGATGTCGATCAGCGCCACTTCCGGGTGCAGCTTCGCGGCGGCGGCCAATCCGGAGTCCGCGTCGCGCGCCGCCGCCACCTTGTGGCCGCCGAGGGCAAGCAACGCCTGCAGCATGTGCCGCGTATCATCGTTGTCCTCGACGATCAGGACGCGCCGCGGCGAAACCCGCGCCGAAGCGGCGTGCGCCGAGAGTCCCGAAGGCGCCTCGATGGCGGGCAGGCGCAGGCGAAGCGCCGAGCCGCGGCCCGGCCCCTCGCTGTGCGCCGAGACGGAACCGTCATGCATCTCGGCGAGCTGCCTGACGAGCGCCAGGCCAAGGCCCAGACCCGTCCGCCCGTGCAGAGAACTGTCCGCCCCCTGCGTGAAAAGATCGAACACGCGAGCTCTCAGCTCTTCGGTCATGCCCTGCCCTTCATCCGCCACCTCGAGCAGCACGTCGCGGCCTTCGCGGCGCACCGCGAGCGCGATGGCCTTGCCCGCGGGCGTGAACTTGACGGCGTTGTCCAGCAGGTTGCCGACGATCTGCTCCATGCGGGCGCGGTCGGCATCGACCCACGCGCTCGCGACCCTGCACGACACCCGGTGAGCCGCGAGCCGTCCCCCGCTGCGCCAGGTGTCGACGACGCGCTGCGCCAGAGCGCCGAGCTCGAGCGGCGCCCGCTCGAGGCGCATCTTGCCGACGCTGATGCGGCTGACGTCGAGCAAGTCCTCGACCAGGCGCGCCATCAGGCGCGTCTGGCGCTCGATGATGCCGCGCGCCTTGATCGCGGCGGCCTGCTGCGGATCGCTCACCTTCAGCACGTGCGCTGCGCTGGTCAGCGCCGCGAGCGGGTTGCGCAGCTCGTGCGACAGCGTGGCGAGGAACTCGTCCTTGGCGCGGTTCGCTGCCTGCGTTTCGGCAGCCTTGCGCGCGGCGATGCCGCCGCGGGCAAGCGCTGCGTGCAACTCGTCGAGCTCCCGGACGGCGGAGACATCCAGCGCAGTCTCTTCGCCGCGCGCGAGCCTGTCCGCGGAAGCGGCGAGTTGCGCGATCGGCACCGAGAGGCGGCGGCCGATGACGAGCGCCGCCGCCAGGCCGGCCAGTACCGCCATGGCTGCGCCGGCGGCGAGCACATACAGCGCATCGCTCAGCGGCGCAAGCGCCACCGCGCGGGCGATGGCGAGGGACATCGTCCATCCGGTGAGCGCCGAGCGCTCGTGCACCTGGTAGACGGGCAGGCCCTCAGCCGTGTGGCCGACCCCGGACCCGCTCGGGGAGTTGGCGATCAAACGCGCGATCTCGGGCCCGAGACGCTTGCCGACGCGCGACTGCGCGTTGCGGCTGCGCGCGATGGCGATCCCCCCGCGGTCGACGAGCGCCAGCACCGAATCGCCGGCAGGGCGCTGCGCCGCCAGGAGGTGCGTGAACTCAGCTGCGTCGAGGGAAAGCTCGAGCACATAGCGCACTTCGCCGGCCCGCGTGACCGGAAGGTCGAGGCCTATGCGCGGAGCCTGCGTCACCAGCGAGATGAACAGATCCGATATCACCGGCTCACCGGTTTCGAGAACCCTCTTCACCGGGTCCCCGCCGCCGAGCGGGACCTCCGGGTAACGCTCGTCCGCCCCCGGGGGCTTGGTACCTTTGATCGGATTGGGCAGGATCGCTCCGTAGGGACGGCTGGAGTTCAGGAGCGCCTTGCCGGCACGGTCGAAGAGGACGACGTAGGCGCCGGGACGATCTTCCATCGCCCTGGCGCAAATCTCGTGGAACGTTCGCAGATCCCCGCGGTCGATGAGCGGCGATCCTGCGAGCGTCCGCAGCACTGCAAGAGAGGTCTTGACCTCGCCGTCGACCGCCAGTGAAAGGGCGCGGGCGGTATCCCGCATGCCGCGCGCCATGATGTCGCTGCGCTCGGCGAGGTCCTGGCGCACGATGACCACCGCGAAAACGAGCAGGGGCAGCATCGCCGCCAGCACCAGCAGGACGAGGTGCGAACGCAACCTCACGGGTACCGCCTCCCTCTCGCGGCCACTATAGTCGTTGACGGCACGCATGTCAGTAATTTCCCGACCTGAGGCCTGCAGTACCATCGCGCACGGAGGCGAGCGATGGACGACGGGTGGAGAACGATCCGCAACTGGTCGCGCGACGAGATGATGAAGCGCGTCGCGCGCTTCAAGGAGCTCAAAGGGTCCGACGGCGGCCTCCCGGACAGCCCGCTGCCCGAGTGCCGGCGCAAGCTCTATGCGGTCATCGGATTCCAGCCGCCGATGAGCGACAACCCGGCGACCACGTCACCCGTGGGCCAGGACGCCTCGGCGATGCCCGCGATCTCGATCGCCGAGGGCTTCAACCTCGGCTATTGCAGGGCGAAGCCCGGCAAGGGCCCGCTGATGCACAACCATGACACCAACGAGACGTTCATCGCGATGACCGGCCGCTGGCGCTGCGAGTGGAACGAGGGCGACGCGACGGAGCACGTCGAGCTCAATCCCTACGACGTGATCTCGTTCCCGGTGGGCGTCGCGCGCCGCTTCATGAACGTCACCTACGACGAGCCCGGCAGGGAGCACCTGCTGATGTTCATCATCGGCGGTGACCAGCCGCAGGCCGAGTTCACGCCCGCGGCGATGCAGCGCTGCGAAGCGTTCGCACGAGGACAACGGCCACGAAAAGGGTCGCGACGAGCAGCGTCAGCGCGCACAGCGCGCGCCACAGCGGCGCGGGGTGGTCCTGCGCGTAGCGGGCGGCGGCGTACGCGAGCGCGTCGAGCGGGAAGGTAAACGTCCACCACGGCGTGCCGAACGGCCAGCGCGAGAGCCCGCGCGAGACGAGGAACAGCGCGCCCGCCAGGGCGAGCGCGAAGAAGTAGAGCCCGTCGAGCGCCTCGAGCTGCGGATAGAGCGCGCGCCCGTTGGCGTAGATCAGCGACGGCGGCACCAGCAGGATGAACCACGCCGGCCGCAGGGGCGCCGGCGTCGCCGGACCGGTGATGGCTCGATAGAAGAGCAGCGCCATCAGGATCGGCGCCACGGTCGACGAGATGCCGAAGCTGAACTGCGACGCTTCGACCAGGCCCAGGCCGAGCCCCGGGCCCGGCACGACGATGCCGCCGACCAGCACGATCAGCCAGCCGGGATTGATCTGTCCCGGCTCGACCCCGCCGGAGAGCAGGCGCGCGAGCGCCCAGACCTGGAACGCGGTGAGCATGGCGAAGCCCAGCCACCACAGCCACTGCCCGAGCGATGGCGCATAGGGGCCGATGCCGCCCGCGACCAGCGTCAGGCCAACCGGAAGCGCCCCGCAGTAGCCAAGGGTCATCGGATCGACGAAGTCGGCGCGCACCGCCGCTGGGTCGCGCGCCAGCTTGAGGGCGTACAGCGCCAGCACCACCAGCAGCGCCAGCACGCCGAGCGCGACCCACGTCTCCGTAAAGTACGCCGGCGCGCGCAGCACGCCCGGCCACACGGTCGCCGCGCTGCGCGCCGTGAGGCCGAGGCCGGTGATGCCCATCACGGCCCCGTACATGCCTACATGCACGCCGCCGACCTTCACGTGCCGAGGTAGTAGCTCTTCACCAGCTCGTTCTGCTCGAGCTCGGCGACGCCGCCGCCGAACACGATCTCGCCGTGCACGATGATGTAGCCGCGGTCGGCGATGCGGATCGCCTGGTGGAAGTTCTGCTCGGCCATCAGCACCGTGAGGCCGTAGCGCTCCTTCAGCTCCTTGATCTTGGTGATGGTGTGCGAGACGAGGATCGGCGCGAGGCCCACGGAAGGTTCATCAACCAATAATAATTTGGGGGCCGACATGAGCGCTCGCGCGATCGCGAGCATCTGCTGCTGCCCGCCCGACATCGAGCCGGCGAGCTGGCGGCGGCGCTCGGCGAGCACCGGGAAGACCTCGTAGCAGAAGGCGCTGTTCCTGGCGATCTCGCCGCGGGCGAGCGGCCGGAAAGCGCCGAGCAGGAGATTCTCCTCCACCGTGAGCTTGGGGAACAGGCGCCGGCCTTCGGGCACCATCGCGACGCCGAGGTTGACGATCTCCTCGGTCGAGAGCCGCGTGAGGTCGTGCGCTGCGCCATCGAGGGTCAGCGTCACGCTGCCCCGCGTGGGGCGCACGATGCCCATCACGCACTTCATCAGCGTGCTCTTGCCGTTGCCGTTGGTGCCGAGCAATGCGACCGTTTCCCTTTCCGAGAGCGAGAGGGAAATCCCGTGCAGAGCCCGGACCGCGCCGTAGCCGGCGTCGACGTCGCGGACCGCGAGCTCAAGCGCCAAGGTAGGCCTTCTGCACTTCGGGGTTCTTCACGATCGAGGCCGGCGTGCCCTCGCAGATGATCCTGCCCGCGTCGAGGCAGACCACGCGCTGCGAGAAGCGCATCACCGCCTGCATGATGTGCTCGATCATGATGATGGTGATGCCCGCCTCGTTCAGCCTGAAGAGGATGGCGAGCACCTCGTCGACTTCGTTGCCGGCGAGGCCGGCCATCGCCTCGTCCGAGATGAGGAGCTTCGGTTGCGCCGCCATGGCGCGCGCGAGCTCGAGCTTGCGCAGCTCGACCTGCGAGAGCTCGCGCGCGTACGCGCCGGCCTTGTCGGCGAGGCCGATGCTCCTCAGGAGCTCCATCGCGCGCGCCTCGCCCTCCGCGTCCTTGAGGTGCACGACGTAGGCCGAGGGCACGAGCAGGTTTTCGAGCACCGTCATGCTGTGAAACGGCCGCGGCACCTGGAAGCTGCGCGCGATGCCCCGGCGCGTGCGCTGGTAGGCGGCCTTGCGAGACATCTCCTCGCCGTCGAACACGATGGAACCTGCGTCGTTGCGCAGCAGGCCCGAGACGCAGTTGATGAGCGTGGTCTTGCCCGAGCCGTTGGGCCCGATCAGGCCGAAGCGCTCGCCTTGCGCGACTTCAAGGCTCACGTCCGTGAGCGCCGCAAAGCCGCCGAAATTCTTCGAGACGTTCCGGACGGCGAGCAGCGCGCTCATCGCTTGCCAAAGATGCGCCGGGCGAGGCCGAGAATGCCGTCCGGGGCAACGACGATGAACACCACCAGCAGCGCGCCGACCAGCAGCACGTTTATTTCGCTCGAGATGGTGACGGTGATGATCTGCTGCAGCGAGCTCAGCAGCACCGCGCCGATCACCGGTCCGAGCCAGTGCGCCGTGCCGCCGATCATCGGGCTCGCCAGCGCCCCGACCGCGTAGTTGAGGTTGAAGGTCGACGCCGGCTCGATGAACGACAGGTACATGGGCATCGGCGCGCCGGCCACGCCCATCAGCGCGCCGGAGATGGTGCAGGCGATGAGCTTGAGCCTGAGCGTCGGCACGCCGCTCGCCTCCGCGGCCTCCTCGCTGTCGCGGATCGCCCGCAGGCCGCGGCCGAGCCACGAGCGCTCGATGTAGCGCGCGATCGCCACCGAGGCGATTGCCGACACGCCCATGACGATGAACAGCATCTTGATATAGGAGTCGAACGGCGCGATCGTCGGCGGCCGCAGCAGCTGCAGGCCGGTCGCGCCGCCGGCGTAGCGCCAGTTGATGAACACCGTCTGCATGATCACCGTCACCGCGATGGTGGCGATGGCGAAGAAGATGCCGCGCAGGCGCAGCGTCAGCAGGCCCGCGCCGAAGCCGAGCATTCCCGCCATCAGCGCGGCGAGCGCGATCTGCACGATGAGCGGCGCCGCGGTCGCCTTGTAGAGCACGGCAGCGCTGTAGGCGCCCAGCCCGAAGAACGCCGGCGTGCCGAAGTTCACGTAGCCGGCGTAGCCACCGAGGATGTTCCAGGCGGTGGCGAGCACCACGAACATGAGCACCGTGTAGCCGGCGAAGAAGAAGTACTCGTAGCTGACGAGCGCCGCCATCGCCACCAGCGCGGCCGCCACCACTGCGGCGCCGATCCAGAATCTCATCGACCGAACAGCCCTTGCGGCCGCACGCCGAGGATGACGAGCAGCAGGATGAACGACACCGCCGGCGCCCAGGAGGCGCCGAGGCTCGGATGGATCAGCACGATCGATTCCGAGATGCCGAGGATCAGCCCCGCGGCGACGGTGCCGGTCATGCTGCCCAGGCCGGCCAGCACCACCACGGCGAAGGTGCGTCCGATGTAGTCGCGGTCCATGCCGGGCTCGACCGGCCCGACGATGATCAGCATCGCTCCGGCGAGCACGCTGGTGGCGGTGGCGATGCCGAAGGCCCATTGCTTGATGCGCACGGGATTCGCGCCCATCAGGCGCAGCGCCGGCTCGTCCTGCGCGACGGCCTTGATGGCGCGGCCGGTAAAGGTCTTCGACATGTAGAGCGTCAGCGCGACCGTCAGGACGATGGCGGCGCCGAACGCCACCAGCGTGCGCATCGGAATGCGGATGTCGTTGACGAGCACCAGGCTCTTGCCGATATAGGGCGCCTCGACCATGCGCTGGTCGACGCCGAAGGCGAGGATCAGGCCGACCTCGATGATCAGGGCCAGGCCGAAGAAGAAGGCGATGCCGCGCACGCCCGTCTCGCGCCCGCCGCGCTTTTCGAACACCTCGTAATAGAAGCGGTAGACCGCCATGCCGAGGAGGAAGAAGAGCGGCGTGAGCGCGACGCCGGCGACGATCGGGTCGAGGCCGAAGCGCCCGACGACGAAGTAGGTGCAGTAAGAGCCCGACACCATGATCGCCGGATGCGCGACGTTCGGCACGTCGAGCAGGCCGAAGGACACGGACAGCCCCATGCTGACGGCGGCATAGAAGCCGCCCAGCAGGATGCCGAACAGCACCGCCTCGAGCAGCAGGTCGAGTGGGATCCCCATCTAGCAAAACGGCGCGGGGTCGCCGCGCCGTCTTTGGGTCATGAACAGCTTATTTGCCGCGAGCTTTGTCGAAAGGCATGATCACGTCGCCGGTCTTGTACTGCGCAGGATAGAGCACCACCTGCTTGCCCGGCTGGCGCCACTGCTCGAGGTTCTTGTCGGCGATGCCGCGGAACTGGATCATGAGCATGCGCGACTTCGCCCATTCGCCGTCCTTGTTGTAGCTGATCGGGCCGACGATGGTCTGCATGGTGTGCGAGTGCAGGTACTGGGCGAGCTTCTTCTGGTCGAGGCTCTTCGTCCCGTTCACCGCCTGCTCGAGCATCTGGCCCATCGCGTAGCCGAAGGGCGGCAGGTAGAAGCCGAGCGGGTCGACTTTCTCCTCGGCCGCCTTCTGCTGGTAGCGCCTGAAGAACTCGTCGATCCCCGCGTATTTCACCCCGGGCACGTAGGAGTTGTAGTTGACGATGCCGTTCAGCATCGAGCCGAGCGACTCCATGACCGGCGTGAACTGCAGGCCCACCATGCCCCCGCCGAACAGCTTCACCGACGAGCCGACGCCGATCTCGTTCATCGCCCGCACGATCGCCACCGAGTCGTTCGGGTACGAGCAGACGAACACCATCTCGGGCTGGGCGGCGCGGATCGCGCGCATCAGCGACGAGAAGTCGGTCGTGGTCGGCGGGTAGTTCTGGTCGTAGACCGTCTTCGCTCCGGCCTTCTTCGCGAGCTCCTTGGCGCCGTTCGCCAGGTTCTGCGCGAACTCCTGGTCCGCCGCGAGGAAGGCGATCGTCTTCGCGCCCGCCTTCTGCCCCTGCTCGAAGAAGCCCTCGAACCAGCTCTGCGCGTCGCCCGCCGGCAGGTTGTTGAACCACATGTCGTGCTTCACCGTGTGGTTCACCTGGAATGAGAAGTTGCCCATCAGCAGCAGCCCGCGCTGCTTGACCAGCGGCATGATCGGCGCCGTCGGCACCGTGCCGTAGGGCGCGAACAGGAGGTCGACCTTGTCGACGTCGAGGAGCTTGGTGTAGATCCCGGGCGTCAGCGCCGGGTTGGTCTGGTCGTCGTAGACGATGAACTCGACCTTGCGCCCGAGCAGCCCGCCCTTCTTGTTGACGTCGTCGACCCACATGCGGATCGCGACCAGCTCCGCCTTGCCGCCGGCGCCGAGCGATCCGGTCTGCGGCATGCTCATGCCGATCTTCACCGGCCCGGCCTGCGCGAACGCGCTCCGTCCCGGCAGCGCCGCCGCCACGGCGGCCGCGCCTGCGCCTGCAATCACCTTCCTGCGAGTGAAATTCATGACCTCCTCCTTTGCGCGGCATTGTAATCAATCTTCAACAGGCGGGCGGCATTTCTGCCCATGATTTCGTCCTTCGCCTTCGCCGCCACCCCGGGCACGCCGCCGATGAACTCGAGCGGATGCTCCATGCCCATGTCGTAGGGGTAGTCGGTGCCGAGCAGCACGTGATCGGCGCCGAAGCGCTCGATGAGGTGGCGCAGCATCGTGCGGTCGAAGGTGATGGTGTCGAAATAGAACTTCTCCAGGTACGTGGAAGGCTTTTGCCTTATCCGCCCCCTGCAATCGGGGCGGGCCCGATAGGCGTGGTCCATGCGCGCCCAGTAGTGCGCGAGGTAGCCGCCGGCATGCGGCAGCACGATCTTCAGCTTCGGGTGGCGCTCCAGCACCCCGTCGAAGATCAGGTGGCTCGCCGCGACCGTGGTCTCGAGCGGATTGCCGATCACGTTGTTGAAGTAGTGCTCGAGCAGCCGCTCGCCGTGCGTGAAGCCGATCGGGTGCATGAAGATGACGATGCCCAGCTCCTCGGCCCTGCCGAAGAATTTCTCCAGGGAAAGCCGGCGGTCGGTGAGATCCATGCCCTTCACGCTCGGGTTGATCTCGACGCCGCGCAGGCCGAGTGACTTCACGCAATGGTTGAGCTCGTTCACCGCGAGCTCGACATCCTGGAGCGGCACCGTGCCCAGGCCGACGAAGCGCTCGGGCCACTGCGCGACGATGCGCGCGATGCGCTCGTTCACCAGGCGGGCAAGCTCGGCGCCCATGCCGGGCTCGGTCCAGTAATAAGTCTGGTTCGGCGCCGGCGACACCGCCTGGATGTCGATGCCCATGCGGTCCATGTCCTTCAGGCGCACCTCGATGTCGGTCAGCTTCGGCGTGCGGTCCTTCATCTGCTTGACGTTCACCTCGCGCGTCAGCGCATTTGCGAACACCGCCGAGGGCTCGTGCTGCGCCGGGTTGAGGTGCGCGACCTTCGCCGCGGCGTCGGTGTTGAGGTAGTGGCAGTGGATATCGACGCGCAGCGAGCGGTTCCTCCTCTTCACCACCGGAGCGGAGCCTTTCGCAGCGGGCGCGCAATCGAACATCATGGTCAGAACACCCCCAGGTGTTGGGTAATCAGGGATTCGTTGTCGCGTACCGCAGCCACCGGGCCGGCGAAGGCGACGCGGCCGGTGTTGAGGATCACCACGTCGTCGGCGAGGCTGAAGGCGAGCTTGACGTTCTGCTCGACCAGCACGATCGACTGCCCCTCGGCCTTGAGCCGCGCGATGGTGCGGCCGACCTCGGCGACGATCAGCGGCGCGAGCCCTTCCGAGGGCTCGTCCATGAGGAGAACCCGCGGGTTTCCCATGAGCGCGCGCGCGATGGCGAGCATCTGCTGCTCGCCGCCCGAGAGCGAGCCGGCGTGCTGCTCGACTCGCTCCTTGAGGCGCGGAAAGAGCTCGAAGATGTACTGCAGGCGGCTCGGGCCGCGCGCCGCGACCTGCAGGTTCTCCTTCACCGTCAGCGTCGGGAACACGCGCCGCCCCTGCGGCACGAGGCCGATGCCCTTGCGCGAGATGACGTCGGGCGCGAGTCGCTCGACCGCCTCGCCGAAAAGCCGCACCCCACCCTTGCGCGGCCGCAGGAACCCCACCACCGTGCTCATGCAGGTGGTCTTCCCCGCTCCGTTCCTGCCCAGGAGCGCGAGCACGCGTCCCTCCCCCAGCCCGAACGACACCGAGTGCAGCACGTGGCTGTCGCCATACAGCGCGTCGATGCCGTCGAGGATCAGCGCCTCAGTGGCCAAGGTAGACCTCGCGCGTCTTCGGGTCGGCCACCACCTCGGCGCGCGTGCCTTCCACGATCACGCGGCCGTAGTGCAGCACGGTGATGCGGTCGGCCATGTCGAGCGCGGTGTCCATGTCGTGCTCGATCATCACCACCGTGGTCTCGCGCGGGATTGCGCCGATCACCTGCTTCACCGTGCCGCGCTCCTCGCGCGAAAGCCCGGCGAGCGGCTCGTCGAGGAGCAGCAGGCGCGGCTTCTGCGCCAGCGCCATGGCGATCTCGACGCGCCGCTTCTCGCCGTAGGCGACCTCGGCGATCGGGCGCTCGGCGAGCGCCTCCAGGCCGACCCGCGCCAGGACCGCCAGGGCACTTTCATAAATGGAATCCGGCAAGGAACCGAAGCTGTTCCAGCGCACCCTGCTCAGCCCCAGCAGCGACAGCGCCACGTTGTGCACCAGCGTGTCGCGCGGGAAGAGCGTGATGATCTGGTAGGTGCGCGCCAGGCCGAGGTGCACCCGTTTGTGCGTCGCGAGCCGCGTGACGTTGCTTTCAAACAGGAGAATCGATCCTGCATCGGCCGGCAGGTCGCCGGTGAGCAGGTTGAAGAGCGTGGTCTTGCCGGCGCCGTTGGGGCCGATGATGAGCCGTCGCTCCCCCTCCTGGATGCTCAGGGAAACATCGGCGATGGCCGGCAGGCCGCCGAAGGACTTCTTCAGGCCCTGGATATGTAGCGCTTCCACAGCCTCTTCACTCCGGGCACGACGCCCTCCGGCATGAACACGACGATGAACACGAAGACAAAGCCGAGCAGCATGTTCCAGCGCTCGATGTAGGCCGACGCCCAGTTCTTGAGCAGGAGCACGATCGCCGCGCCGACGATCGGGCCGGCGAGCGTGCCCGAGCCGCCGGCGATCACCGCCAGCAGCCCCTCGGCCGAGTTGGCGAGCGAGAGCGAGACCGGGTGGATGTACTTGTGGTAGTAGACGAAGAGCAGGCCCGACACCGCGCCCCAGAAGGCGGAGTAGACGAAGGCCACCCAGCGGATGAGCCAGACGTGGTAGCCGAGCGCGCTCATGCGCCGCGGCTGGTCGCGCGCACCCTGCAGCGTGGCGCCGAAGGGCGAGCTGACGAAGCGCGCCATCATCCAGATGGCGAATACGGCGACGAGCAGCGTGAAGTAGTAGAACGCCGGCGCGCCGTCGAGGTTGATGCCGAACGGCGCCGGGCGCGCCAGGCCGCGCAGGCCGTTGTCGCCGTCGGTCATCGACACCCAGCGGTAGGCCGTGCCCCACAGCACCTGCGACAGCGCGAGCGTCAGCATCAGGAAGCCCAGGCCCGTGGCGCGCAGCGCAATCAGGCCGAAGCCGCATGCCATCACCGTGGTGCCGATCAATGCGAGCGGCGCGATCGCCCAGTGAGACAGGCCGAGCTTGATCTGCAGCAGCGCCGAGAGATACGCGGCGACGCCGAGGTACGCGGCATGGCCGAGCGTCGGCAGGCCGCCGTAGCCGAGGAGCAGGTTGATGCTCGCCGCGAACACGGCGAAGATGAACACTTGGCTCGCCAGGTTCACGTAGTACTCGCCGACGCCCAGCGGCAGCACGGCGAGCAGCGCCAGCGTGCCGAAAACCCGGAGCTTCACGCCGCGAACTTCCCGAACAGGCCCCTCGGGCGGAAGGCGATCACCAGGATCATCGGCAGGAACAGGATCACGTAGGCGAGGTCCGGCAGCAGCGCCACGCCGAAGGTGTAGACGAAGCCGGTGATGAAGGCGCCGGCGAAGGCGCCGAGCAGGCTGCCGACGCCGCCCAGGATCACCACGATCAGCGCGAGGGGCAGCATGTCGGCGTCCAGGCCCGGATACGCCGACATGATCGGCCCGCCGATCACGCCGCCCGCGCCGGCGAGCGCCGCGCCGAGGAAGAACACGGTGGTGAAGAGGCGCGACACCGGGATGCCGACCGCGCCCGCCATCTGCGGGTCGTCGACCCCGGCCCGGATCATGGCGCCGAGGCGCGTTTTCTCCATCAGCAGGAACAAGACGAGCGCAACCACCACGGCGATCGCCACCACCGCCAGCCGGTAGGCCGGGAACACGAAACCGGCAATCTGCACCGGCCGCTGCAGCAGTGCCGGCGTCTGGATCGGAATCGGGTCGCCGCCCCAGACGAGGAGGCACGCGTCGGCGATGATGAACGACACGCCGAGCGTGACCAGCACCTGGCCCAGCACGTTGCCGCCGAGCTTGCGCAGGACCAGCCTCTCGAGCAGCGCGCCGAACACGGCGACCGCGAGGCCTGCCGCGAGCGCGGCGAGCCACAGGTTCGGCACGTAGCGCATCACGCTCACCCCGAGGTAGGCGCCGAGCATGAACAGCGCGCCGTGCGTCAGGTTGGCGATTCGCATCAGCCCGAAGATGAGCGAGAACCCGGCGGCCAGGAGGAAGAGCAGCCCTCCCAGCGCCAGGCTATTGAGCGTCTGGATCGCCCAGTACTGCAGTTACGACTCCAGGTTCTTGTAGGGCGGGAAGTCTCGCGAGTAGACCGGGTTCTTGAGGAACTCCTCCGGCTTGTAGGTCCAGAACTGGCTCACGTTCGGGTAGGTGTGGATCACCCGGTTCACCAGGCGCCCGTCCTTGCGCTCGACCTTGCGGATGTAGATGTTGCCGACGACGTTGCCGTACTGGTCGAAGCGCACCGGGCCGCGGCAGGTGTCGAAGGTGCCCGAGCGCACCGCCTTCATGAAGGCCTGCTTGTCCTCGATCCTGCCGCCGATCTTCTGCAGCGTCTGGTCGAGCACCGCCGCTTCGGTGTAGGTCGCCGCGGCATAGAAGCCCGGGTCGTAGCCGTTGTCGACGCGGAAGTTCGCGACGAAGCGCTTGTTGATCGCGTTCTCGATCTCGGCCGAGTACCAGCACGAGGTGACGATGCCGAGCGCCTCGTCGCCCATGTTTCTCAGCACCGCCTCGTCGAGGGCGGTCATGCCGCCGACCGGCGTGACCTTCTTGAGCAGCCCGTACTCGTTCATCTGCCGCAGGTAGCGGAAGCCGTTCGAGCCGGCGAAGCCGAGGAAGATGCCGTCGACGTTGGTCTTCAGCTGGGCGAGATAGGTGCCGTAGTCCGGCACGGTGAGCGGCGGGAACATGCGCTGCACCACCTTGCCGCCGGCGTCCTCGAACACGCGGTGGAATCCGGCGCACATCTCGTGGCCGTAGGCGATGTCGTCGGCGATCACCACCATGCGCTTCATCTTGAGCGTCTTCGCGCAGTAGTCGGCGAGCGGCATGGCGCACTGAGACGAGGTGGACGTGCCGCGCGTGAACCAGGGGTTGGGCTTGCGCTGTGTCATGTCCTCGGCCGCCGCCACCGAGAGCGTGAGGAGCTGCGCCTGGCGGATGTAGTCGTCGGTGGCGAGCGCCGAGGCGGTGTCGAGCGGCCCGATCATGACCTGGATCCGGTCGCGCTCGACCAGCTCCTGCGTCTTGGTGCGCGACTGCGCCGGCACGCCGCCCGAGTCGCCGACGAACAGCTCCACCTTGCGGCCGGCGATCGTGTTCTTCGCCTCCTTCAGGTACTGCACCAGCGCGCGCTCCATGTCGATGCCGCCCGAGGCGAGCGGGCCGGTCTTGACGGTCATCAGGCCGAGTCGCATCGGCCCGGCCTGCGCAAAAGAAGGGAAAGCGGAGGCTGCCGCGGCAGCGCCCGTGGCCTGCATGAATTTCCTACGCGTGAACCGCATGGCTGGTCTCCTTGAGTTTCGCGAAGAGTTGCTCGTTGCTGATCACCCAGCCGAGGCAGCGGGCGACGTTCTGCAGGCCGAGCACGTGCAGGTCGTCGCCGTACATGCTGGCGACGCAGTCCGACAGCACCACGACCCTGTAGTCGTAATTGAAAGCGGTGAACGAGGTGTTCAGGACGCAGGTGTTGGTGTTGATGCCCATCAGCACCACGTTCTTCACCTTCAGCGTCTCGAGCAGCTGACGCAGGTCGGTGCCGTAGAAGCAGTCGAGGCGCTTCTTGTTGTTGATGAGGTAGTCGCCGTCCCGGTAGAGCTCGGCGATGATCTGCGTGCCCGGCGAGCCCTCGACATTGTGCTCGCGCACCGTGCTCTTGCGGCCCGGCGTCAGGCGGTCGGTCTCGCCCTGCGCGGCGTGCATCGCCTTCCAGAACGGGGAAGTCATCCCTTCGCTCCCGATCCCCGGGATGCGCCTGTAGACCAGCACCACGTGGATCACCGGAATTTTCAATCCTCTGGAAAAATCGAGGACCTTCCGCGCATTGGCGATGACGCGCTTCGCGTCCTCGGGCTTCGCCGGCATGGTCGCCACGTCCATGTCGAGGTGGCCGCGGTGCATGTCGATGGTGATCACCGCGGTCTCGGCAGGCCGGAGCTCCAGCTGGCCATAAAGCCCCGCGATGAGGCTGGAACGATCGACCACGTTCACGTTCATCAGTGGTGGCCTCCTGCCGCCTGCTGCTTGAGCGGATGCGCGCGGCCGAAGGCATCGATCTCGATGCACTGGTTGTAGATGCGCATCACGGTGGGAACGCCCTTGGTGTCGCAGTTGAAGTAGGCGAGCGCGCCGATCACCTGCGACACCACGCAGATGTCGGCGAGCGTGACCGAGTCGCCGTGGCAGAAGCGGCCGGTCTCCTTCTCTTTCGAGAGGTGGCCTTCGATCGCCTCCAGCGCGCGCATCGTCCAGTGCGCAAGCCAGCGGTTGCGCGCCGCCTCGTCCTGGCGCATCTCTTTCTCCAGGTAATTGCGGATGCGCGGCGTGATCAGCGGGTGCCCGTCCGCCGCCGCGATCAGCGAAAGCCCGCGCACTCGCGCCCGGCCGCGCGGGTCCTTCGGCAGGAGCGGCGGCTGAGGATGCGTCTCATCCAGGTACTCGAGGATGGCGAGCGACTGGAACAGCGGCGGCCCGCTCTCGTCCAGGATCAGCGCGGGGACCACGCCCTGGGGATTCACCGCGAGGTAGTCGTCGCTGTTCTGCTTGCCCTTCAGGAGGTCGATCGAGACCTCCTCGGCCTTGAGATCCTTGAGCGCGAGCGCCACGCGGACGCGGTAGGTGGCCAGCGAGCGCCAGAATCCGTAGAGCTTCATGGAATCACCGGTAGCAGGACGTAGGAATTCGCGTCGAGGTGGAGGGTCGTCTTTCCCGAAAAAACGGCAGCGGGCCGGTCGCGAGGATCGTCGTGCAGGAACGGGCCGCAGCCGCGCAGCTCGTTCTTGAAGTTCGACAGCCGCGCGCCGGTCGAGCTCTGCCACTCGTAATCCCTGCCGCGCACGCTCAGCGCGAGGCGGTAGCCCGACGGTACCACGATCGACGTCGGCCAGATCTCGACGTCGAGAGTCACGGGTTTGCCCGGCTGCAGCTTCTGAGCCTCGTCGTGCGCGTGATACGGCCGCCACGGCTGCGACAGCTTCGGGTCGAGCTTGCGGTGCGAGGCACGCAGCCAGCCCTGCGCGACCGGCGTATGCGGGTCGATCGCGCCCATGAAGGTCACTTCGCGAAGGTCGGGGGTGAAGACGCGGAACACGAGGAAGAGATCGGCATCGGCGGTGCTCGACGACACCGTCAGCCGCGCCGCCAGCGGGCCGGTGATCTCGGTCTCGTTCTTCACCGGCTCGGAGAGGAAGGTGAGGCCGTCGCCCATGGCCTCGAACGAGACGGTTCCCTCCCCCGGCTGGGCTGCGAAGCGTCCGTCGCGGTGGAGGTACATCTTCGTCCACTGGGTGCGCGCGATCGGCCATTCGTTCTCGTGGCGCTCGACGAACCGGTCGACGTGGCGCACCTGCAACTGCACTCTGGGCTGCCGCGGCCAGTCGCCCTTGCCCTTGAGGAAATGGTCGAAGAAGCGCAGCTGCAGCCCGCGGCCGTAGTCGGTGTAGAAGTGCGTCCAGTGCTCGATGCCATGGGCTTCAAGCCACTTGTCCTTGCTTTTGCTTCTGATAAAGCCTTCAAAATTCCCGCGCGGATGCAGCCCCTGCCCGCCCCAGTTGGCGGCGGAGAGGAACGGCACCGTCACCTTGTCCCATTTCGGCGAGCGGGCTTGGTGGTAGTCGTCGTCGAGCGGGTGCGCGACGATCTCGTCGCCGAAGTCGCAGCGGTTTTTCTGCAGCTCGCGGTCGGAAAGCGTCTCGTCGCCGCAGACGAGCTGGCCGGTGACGCGGCTCCTCGCGCCGCGCTCGCCCAGGCCGTACTGCACGGTCTTGACCTGCATGTCGTACCAGTTGGCCCAGAACGTCGAGACGATGCCGCCATGGTGCGTCATGTCGCGGTACCAGTCGGCCGCGCCTTCCCACAGGCACATCGCGGCAAGGTGCTTCGGCTGCAGCGAAGCCACGTGCCAGGCGTTGATCGCGTAGTACGAGATGCCGTTGAGCCCGACCTTGCCGCTGGACCAGGGCTGCGTTCCCGCCCACTCGATGCAGTCGTGGAAGTCCCGGGTCTCGCGCGGGGAGAACGGGTCGATGAACCCGGGTGAGCGCCCGGCGCCGCGCGAGTCGACGCGCACGCAGGCGTAGCCCTCGGGCACCCACTTCTCGGGATCGACGACTTCCCAGTTCTGGTAGCGGTTGCTCGAGCCGTAGGCGACGTCGGGATGCTCCGCCACCATGCGCTGCCACGCTGAAGGATAGCCGTCCTGGAACGCGAGGCCCTTGGCGTACGGTCCATAGCTGAGGATGACCGGATGACGGCCGTTTTCAGGGCGGAAGATATCGGCGCGCAGCACCACGCCATCGTCCATCTCGATGGCAACGTCCCAGTCGATCTGCAAGGTCCTGCCTCCTCACGCGCTTTTTAGCGCATGCCCGAGCCAGCGGCAAACAATCGTCGAAACAGCCGCTTCGCGCCCGCGATAGAAATGATCGCAGTCGGGAACGATCTCGACCGTGCACGGCCCCCCGCAGCGGCGCGCGAACTCCTCGGCAGGATAGAGCTCGCGCGGCTCCTGATCGCCGCGCAGGTAGAGCACCGGACAGCTGATGCGCGGCGCGAGCTCCAGGATGTCGGGGCAGTTCGCCAGGTCGAGGAAGCTGCCGGCGGTGATGGCATACCACCAGCCAGGAAGGAGCATGAGCTCGCGCGGGTCGCGGCGCCGGGCCTCCGCGGTAATCTCATCGAGCCGGTCCCGCGCAAGCAGGCCCGCCTTGCTCGAGAGCGGCAGCATGTCCTTGCCCCCGCAATGCGCCGAGAGCAGCACCAGCGCGCGCGTCTGCGGATGGTCGGCGACATGCCGCACCGCCAGCATGCCGCCGTTGCTGTGGCCAATGACGACCGGCTCCGGGAAGCCGCGGGCAGCGAGCCACTGGGTTGCGATGCGGTTGTCCTCGATCGCCTCGGCATAAGTCTGGTACGCAGCGCCCTCGGCCGCGCGGCTGTCGCGGATCGCCAGGATGTCATGGCCGCGCCGGTTGAAGGCGAGCGACGCGAGGCCGAGCTCGGCGAGCGCCGGCGGCAGGAAGCGCGGCGCGCCGGTGTAGAAGTTCATCGTATTGCCGTGAAACAGCAGCGCTGCGACACGCGCATGAGCGCGCTCGGGCTCGTACCATGCGCCATCGAGGGGTATCGTCGGCGTCGCAATCGAGACCAGGGTGGTGTTCACGACATGAAGATCGGCATCGCAGGAATGGGAAAGATGGGCTCGGCCATCGCCGCGCGCCTCGCGGGGCTCGGGCACGAGATGATGGTCTGGAACCGCAGCCGCGACAAGGCGCAGGCCGCCGGGCTCAGGGTCGCCGACTCCCCGGCCGCGCTCGCCTCCGGCTCGGAAATCGTGATCTCGATCCTGGCCGACGCTGCGGCGGTCAAGGCGGTCTACGAGCAGATGCTGCCGGCGGCCAAGGGCAAGCTCTTCATCGAGATGAGCACCGTGCGGCCGCAGGTGCCGCAGGAGGTTTCCGCGAAAATTTCCTCAAAAGGCGGGCGCTTCATCGAATGCCCGGTCGGCGGCACGACCGGGCCGGCGCGCGAAGGCAAGCTCTTCGGCTTCGCCGGCGGCGATGCGGCGGACGTAGCCCGCGCGCGCCCGGTGCTCGACCAGATGTGCCGGCGCGTCGAGCACGTCGGTCCGATCGGCAGCGGCGCGCGGATGAAGCTCGCCATCAACCTGCCGCTGCTCGTCTACTGGCAGGCGCTGGGCGAGGCCCTTTCCCTCACACGGGATTTGCCGATAGAACCCCAGCGCCTGATGGACATCCTCGCCGACACCTCGGGCGCCGCCGGCATGATGAAGAACCGCGCGCCGATCATCGCCGCCGCGCTTGCCGGCAAGGAGCCGAACGTCACCTCCAACGTCGACACGATGCGCAAGGACCTTGCGGAGATGATCGCCGAAGCTCGCGCGCTCGGCCGGCAGATGCCCGTCACCGAGCGCGCGCTCGAATGCTTCGACCACGCGTCGAAGCAGGGCCTCGGCGCCAAGGACTGCGTGATGCTACCGGTGAGCTGGAGCGCGAAGCCGCAGAAGCTTTAGAGCGTTGCCGCCGGAGATCAGGTCGGTATCCTTCTTCGAAAGCTTCAGCCGTCTCACCGTCTCGAGCGGCTTGTCGAGGCCCATGTCGAAGCAGTAGTCGCTGCCGAGCGTCACGCGATCGGCGCCGACCAGCCGCACCAGGCTGGCGTTGATGCGATTGTCATGGCCGATCGTGTCGTAGGTGAAGCGGCGCAGGTAGGTGCTCGGCGCGCGCTTCATGTGCTTCAGCTCGGGGCGAACTTTCCGGCCGTGGTCCCAGCGGCCGATGAGCCAGGGGAAGGTGCCGCCCGCGTGCGGCAGGTTGAACGTCAGCTTCCTGAAGCGGTCCAGGACGCCGCCGAAGATGAGGTGAGCCGCGGCGATGCCGGTGTCGTACGGATTGCCGCACAGGTTCTTGAGATAGAACTTCTTCGTGCGGTCCTGGCCGACGGTGTCGACCGGGTGCAGGAAGATCGTCCAGCCGAGCTCCTCGCACTTCGCGTAGACGTCCCAGTATTGTTTTTCATCCAATTCCAACCCGTTTACATTCGTCGCGAGATAGAGGCCGCGGATGCCGGGCAGCTTCGCCGCGCGCTCGAGCTCCTTCAGCGCCGCGGCCGGGTCCTGCATCGGCAGCATGGCGAGGCCGACCAGGCGCTCGGGGTGCCTGCGATGCGCGGCGGAAGCGGCGTCGTTGAACGCCTGGCTGAGCGCGAGCCCGAAGCCGCTCGAGGCCCAGTAGACCATCGGCGTGGTGAGCGAGAGCGCGTGCACGTCGATGCCGCGCTTGTCCATCGCCCTGACCCGCTCGTCGACCACGACGAAGCGCTCATCGAACGCGTTGGTGATCTGTTTCGCCTTCAGGTGGAACTTGCCGTCGCGCTGCTCGAGCGACGCGCCCTCCCGCGGGCCGTCCTTCGCGAACAGCTTCAACCATTCATCGGGATACCAGTGCGCGTGGATATCGATCGTTTTCATGGCGCGCTATGATGGCACCGAGGAGGACAGGAATGAGATTCGTCGCCCTGCTGTTTTGCATGCTCGCCGCGCCGGTGCTGGCGCAGGAGAGCTATCCGTCGCGGCCGGTGAAGGTCCTGGTGCCGTACGCGCCGGGCGGCGCCACCGACATCATCGCGCGCATCGTCTCGCAGCGGCTCACCGAGTCCCTCGGCCAGAGCTTCGTCGTCGAGAACCGGCCCGGCGCCAACGGCAACATTGCGCTCGAGGCGACCGCCAAGGCGCCGGCCGACGGCTACACGCTGATGGTCGGCAACGTGTCGACGAACACGATCAACGAAAGCGTCTACGCGAGCCAGCTCACCATCCGGCCCTCGCGCGACCTGGTCGGCGTGAGCAAGCTGGTCGAGGTGCCGCACATCGTCGTCGCCAGCGCCGGCTTCGCCCCCAACTCGATCGCCGAGCTGATCGCCCTGGCGAAGAAGGAGCCGGGCAAGATCAACTTCGCCTCGGTCGGCATGGGCAGCTACCCGCACCTCGACATGGAGCGCTTCATGCGCGCGGCCGGCATCGAGCTCACTCACGTGCCCTACAAGGGCGGCGCCGGCCAGGCGATCCCGGCGATGGTCGCGGGCGAGGTGCAGGTGGCCTTCTTCAACATGGCCTCGCTGCTGCCGCACATCAGGAGCGGCCGCCTGAAGGCGCTGGCTGCGGTGCCGCCGCAGCGCCTGCCCGAGCTTCCCAACGTGCCGACCCTCGCCGAGCAGGGCTTCCCGGGCATCGGCACCAACGCCTGGCAGGGCCTGTTCGCGCCGGCCGCGACGCCCAAGGCGGTGGTCGACCGGCTGCATGCCGCTGTAGTGCAGGTCCTGACCCGCGAGAAGGACGACCTGGGGAAGAAGATGCTGACGGTGGAAGTGTCCCAATCGCCGCAGGAATTCACCGAACTGGTGCGCCGCGAGACCCGGGCCTGGGGAGAATTCCTGCGCCAGGCGAAAATAAAGATAGACTAGCCGGCGTAACGGAGGAGTTCTATGACGACGACGGCTTGGATGCTCAACACGGTCGGCCTGCTGGCGACGACTATCGCCGCGCTGGTCATGTTCCTGCACCTGCACCGTACGTCGCGCCCGGTGGAATCGCTGCCGGCCGAGTGCGCGCCGCTCGTCAGGGACCGGCGCATGCTGATGATCACGATGGGCCTGATGGCGGCCTGGTTCGTGGTGCAGTACGTCGCGCTGCTCTTTACCAGCTAGGCCTTCGCCCCGTGCAGGGAATGTGACGCGTCCTTGCACGTGAAGAACACGCAGTCCTCCTTCCCCTCGTTGCGCGCCCGGTGCACCTTGCCGGCCGGCACGTAGAACACGCTTCCCGGCCGGCCGCGGTACCACTTCCCGTCGAACTGCATCTCCAGCTCGCCTTCCAGCACGTAAATCCACTGCTCGTTGGGATGCGAGTGCGTCTCCGAGGGCTGGCCCGCCGGGTAGCGCATCAGCGCGACGATCATGCGCTCGCCCTCGACGCAGCCGCCGAACACCGGCGAGTAGCCCGGACCGCCCATGATCTGATTGACATTGCGCATGTCGAAGACGTGCTCGCCGGGACCGGCGCGCTTCGCTCCGGGGGTCTTCGCTTCCATGGTCACTCCTTCAGCGCGCGGTTCACGGCCGGCATCACCTTCTCCGCCATCAGCTCCATCGAGCGCTTGCCGAGCCTGGGATCCACCCAGTCGTGGCAAGGGTAGTAGAGCGTGCCGAACGGCCCGACCTTCTCGCGGAAGGCGAGGATCTGCTCGACCACGCTGTTGACCGTGCCGGCGAGCACCAGGCGCGGCGTCATGGTGTCGGCGCTGATCGACGAGTCGGGCTCGTTCTGGTCGAGCTTGAACAGGTTGCCGCGCCCGCCGAGGCCGACCAGCTTGCGGATCAGCTGCTTGAAGTAGAAGTGGTACGGGCCCTTGGCGCCGTGCCCGTATTCCTTCGCGGTCCGGTCGTCGTCCGCCACGAAAATGGACTTGGCGACGCGCCAGTCCTCGCCTTTCCCGTCGGGGCGACCTTCCTTGTATTTGGGCCAGTGGCTCGCCACCCACTCGGGGAGCAGGAAGTTGGCGGAAATCGGCGTCCAGCCGCGCTTCGCCGCCTCGGTGACGCCCTTGGAGTGCGGCGCGACCGCGGTGACCACGATCGGCGGGTGCGGCTTCTGGTAGGGCCTGATGATCGCGCCCTGTCCGATCTCGGGGATCTGGGTGTTCTGCGTCGTCACCTCGAAGAACTGGCCCTTCAGGTTGTAGGGCGCCTCGCCCTTCCAGATGTCGAGCACCATGTTGATCGACTCGAGGAAGATGGCGTTGCGGTCCTTCTTGTAGTTGCCGAACACCTCGGCGTCCGACATCAGGCCGCCGGGGCTGATGCCGAAGATGAAGCGGCCCTTGAGCAGCTGGTCGAGCATCGCCACCTGCGCGGCGATCGCCGCCGGGTGCGAGTTCGGCATGTTCACCGTGCCGGTGCCGAGCACGATGCGCTTCGTTTCGTGCGCGAGGCTCGCGAGGAACATGCACGACGAGGTCACGTTCTCGGCGAGGTCGGTGACGTGCTCGCCGACCAGCGCCTCTTCATAGCCGAGCCTGTCGGCGAGCAGGATCGCCTCGCGGTCCTCGGCGTAGGTCTCCCATGGCTGCCGCCCCGGCGGGTGCAGCGGCATCATGAACGTGCCCAGCTTCATCAGCTCTCCACGGCCTCCACGCGCCCGGTCCGGGCGGATCTGAAGATGGCTTCCAGCGCCGAGACGTTCGCGATCATCTGCTCCTGAGGCACAGGATAAGGCGCGCCGCCCGTCGCTGCCGCGGCGAAGGCCTCCAGGTTCGCAAGCACGGCCTTGGCGGGCGGGTAGGTTTTGACTGAGCGGTCCCTTCCGCGGGGGACAACGGTGAGAGTCCATCCCTCCGGCGCCTCGGGATGCGCCTTGTCGCGCACCTCCGCCCAGCCCTTGCTGCCGTAGACGGCGAAGCGGCCGTCGAAGGGAGTGGCGAGGCACGCGTTGAGCAGCGCGTGACCCTTGCCGAAGTCGACCAGGATGGCCAGCGTGTCGCCGTTGACGAGCTGGCTGCCAAGCTGGCGAACGGACGCGAAAACGCGCTGCGCGCCGCCGAATACCCCGACCGAGAGGTCCAGAAGATGGATGCCGGTCGCCGTCATCGGCCCGGCCGGCGCCTCCTTCGCCGAGAGCCGCCAGTTGTCCGCCGGCAGCGAGAGGAACTTGTCCTGCACGAAGTTGGCCTCGATCTGCAGCGGGGTGCCGAGCTCGCCGGCTTGCAGGAGCCGCATCAGCTCCTGGATCGGCGGCTCGAAGCGCTTCTCGTGGCCCACGGCGAGTTTCACCCCATTGGCATTGCACGCCGCGACTGATCTGAGAACGTCGGCGCGCGACATCGACAGCGGCTTCTCGCAGAACACGTGCTTCTTCGCATTCGCCGCGCGCACGATCTGGTCGGTATGCAGCGTGTGCGGCGTGCACAGCACCACGCCCTGCACTTCACGGTCCTTCAGGATCTCGTCGAAGGGCGCGAGCGGGATGCCCTGCTGCCGCGCGAACTCGGCTGCGGCGGGCGCCGGATCGGCGACGCGCACCACGCGCAGCTTCGAGCTGGTCGTGATCAGCGGCACGATGATGCGGCCCCACCAGCCCAGCCCGATCACCGCAAGGTTCATAGGCTAGTCCTTCGTCTGCCGGATCCGGACGAGAACGTGGTAGGCCACCGCGTCCCAGGAGTTGTGAATGCCGATGAAGAGTTGCAGCAGCGTCGCGGCCGCTACCGCGAACAGGGCGTCGTGCTGGTGTGACCTGGCGGCGAAGGCGGACAGGAGAAGCAGCGCGTATGCGGCGAGCGGCAGCACGACATGGAAGACCCAGTCCTCCCAATCCGGCTTGTAGCTGAGCTGCGTGCGCATGCGGCGTACGACTATCGCTATGTAGATGACGCCGGCGAGGCCGATCAATCCCCACACGAGCGCGGCCGTGCCGATGCCATGCCACGGCACGCGTAGCACGGCAGACAGGAGAAGCGCGGCGCTGAAGTGCACGATGGTCGGTGTGGCGAACGCCGCGCCGGCTTCCGGCGACGCGAGGTGAGGCTTGTCGGCGAGCAGCGTCATGACGACGAACTGCAAGCCGATCAGCGCGCCCGCGGCGGCGCCGACGATGACGTAGAAGCTCTCCCATTCCCCGAATCCGGGCATATCAATCGACGGTCGCGCCTGCGGCGCGCGCCGCCTTGCCCCAGCGCTCGGTTTCGTCGGCGACGAATTGCGCGAACGCCGCCGGCGAAGCGCTCGTCACCACCTCGACGCCGCCGTGGGCGAGGCGCTCGCGCACCTCGCGCGCCTGCATCGTCTTCACGGTGACCGCATAGAGGCGCTCGACGACTTCCTTCGGCGTGCCCGCGGGCACGAATACGCCCTGCCAGGACCCGGTCTCGAACGTCGGATAGCCGGCCTCGGTCATCGTCGGCACGTCCGGAAGCGGCTCGAGCCGCTTCGGCGCCGCGACCGCGAGCACCTTCACCCGGCCCGCCTTGATGAGCGGCATCGCCGAGGAGGCGGTGACGAACATGACGTGCGTCTCGCCCGCGGCCAGCGCGGCGACCGCCGGGCCGGCGCCGCCCTTGTAGGGCACGTGCACCATGTCGAGGCCACCGGCGGCGCTGCGCAGCTTCTCCATCTCGAGCCGGTTCTGGCTGCCGCTCCCCGGCGAGGCATAGTTGACCTTGCCGGGATTGGCCTTCGCGTAGGCGACGAACTCCTTCACGCTGTTCGGAGCAAAGGCGGGATTCGCGACCAGCACGCCCGGCACGTCGACCACCTGCGTCACGGCGATCAGGTCCTTGAGCGGGTTGGCCGGAAGCTTCGGGAACACCCCCGGGTTGATCGCGATCGAGCCGACGTTGCCGAGGAGGACGGTGTAGCCGTCGGGCGCCGCGCGCGCGGTGACCTCGACGCCGATGTTGCCCGAGGCGCCGGGCCGGTTGTCGATCACCACCTGCTGGCCGAGAAGCTCGGAGAGGCTCGGCTGGAGAATGCGGCCCACGAAGTCGGACGCGCCACCGGGCGCGAACGGGATGACCATCCGCACCGCCTTGCTGGGGTAGCCCTGCGCAGCCGCGAGCAGCGGTGCGGCGAGCAGCGCCCCGATCAGTCGCTTCATATTCCTCCGTCTCATTCTTCCGAAATGGGTAGCGGGACCGGCTTTCTGAGGCGCGCCGATTTGTCGAAGGCCTTGGTCAGCATCAGCCGGTTGTGCGCCTCGGCCGCCGTCGCGTGCTGGGTGGTGAGGCCCATCGAGACGCGGTTCAGCCACTGCTCGGTCTCCTCGCGCATCGGGCCGCGCAGCTCGCCCAGCGCCATGTCGCCCGGCGGATAGCTGCCGAGGAAGTCGACCCGGCGCGCCCTGTCCGGCGCGTAGCCCTCGCCGCTCTCCTTCGAGGTGGCCACGACGATGTCGCGGTGCGTATCGTCGACCGTGATCACGCCCTCGGTGCCGGTGATGCCCACCTCCATGCTGTACACCGCCCCCGGCCATACGATCGGCAGGGCCCACGAGATGACCGAGTGGTACAGGGCGCCGTCCTCGAAAACAAGCGTTCCGGCGGTGGCGTCTATGCCACGCACCGAAGGACCCAATGCCTTGTCCACCGAGCGCGCGTAGACCTCGGCGGGCTTCTTCGCTTCCATCATCCACATCACGACATCGAGGGCGTGCGTGCCCGAGATCACCATCGGCGAGATCTTCGAGGGGTCGTTGGTGCGCTTGTAGTTGTCGAGCGCCACCAGCCGGTTCATGAACGCCCGGGAGGTCACGAGCGTCACGTCGCCGAGCGCGCCGGTGCGCACCTTCTCCTTCACCGACAGCCACTTGCGCCGGAAGCGCTGCGTGTAGCCCACCACCGCATCGACTTTCGCGCTTTCGATGGCTTTCAGCACCCTCGCCGATTCGGCGAGCTCAGTCGCCAGCGGCTTTTCGATGAGCAGCGACAGCTTGCGCTCGACCGCCGCCAGGATCGGCTCGACGTGCAGGTGCTCGTCGGTCGAGATGATGGCCGCCGTAACCTCGGGTTTTTTCAGTAATTGAACAAAATCATGGGTGACGAAATCGGCCTGGCACTTCTCGGCGAGCAGCCTGGCGCGGTCGGCTTTCAGGTCGGCGACGCCGATCCAGTCGACCTGCGGATGGCGCGCGGCGACTTCGCCGCGGAACAGCCCGACGCGACCGGCGCCGACGATCGCGAGGCCGACGCGCCTAGGCTGCTTTCTCAAGAGGTCTTTTGAGAGGCAGATCGACCGGCAGATTTCGCTCCGCGGAAAGATCGGCGGCCATGTAGACCTCCATCACCATGCGCGCGTGCTCGGGCGTCACCATCACCGGGCGGTCGTAGACCACCGCCTCGAGGAAGTGCACCGTCTCGGGCGCCATCGGCCCGGCATAGGCGTGGTCGACGAACTCGCCCGGCATGGTCGACATCGGCAGCTGCATGCCCTTCTTCACCGTGTTGACCACCACGTCCTTGTGAGAGTCGTCGACCATCACCGCGCCCTCGGTGCCGACCATCTCGATCCAGGTGGTGGAGAAGTTCGGGTAGCCGAGCGGCAGGCTCCAGCCGCCGCCGACCACGATCGACATGCCGGAGTCCATGGTGACCATCAGCCACTGCTGGTCGGGAACGTCGCCGCCGGACATCTCCTTCATCGCGCCGTAGTTCACCTGCGAGTAGACCCGCACCGGCTTCGCCGGCTCGAGGCACCAGAACACGAAATCGAGGTCGTGCGTCGCCTCCATCGCCGCCGGCGAGAGCTTCGAGCGGCCGCTGATCTTGGTGCCGAGCATGCGCGTGATGTGGCGGGAGACGAGCGCCGTGACCGGCCTGCCGATGGTCGCGTCGCGGATGCACTTGCGCACGTAGGCGAACTTCGGATTGAAGCGCTGCGAGTAGCCGATGGTGAATTTCAGCTTCTTGTCCCTCGCGATCTTTATCAGCTCATCTGCCTCGCCGAGCGTCATCGCGATCGGCTTCTCGAGGAATACGTGCTTGCCGGCGGCGAGGCAGTCCTTCGCGATCGGGTAGTGCGTGCTCTCCGGCGTGGCAGAGATATAGACCGCCTCGATCTCCCGGTTCGCGAGAAGCGGCCTGTAGTCGGTGCTCGCCGTGGCGGGCTTCAATTTCCGCTTGAGCTCGTCCAGCCGCTCCGGGCGCGTTTCGGCCAGGTGCAGGCTCTTGACGAGCGCGTGAGCCGCCAGCGTCTCGGCGCGGATGCCGCCGCACCAGCCGGTGCCGATGACTGCGACGCCAATCTGTTTCATGGCTTCAAGGCCTTATCGAGGAAATCGGGGCGCAGCGCCTTCTTCCAGTCGGGGATCGCGGCGATCTTCTTCTCCGCGAGCAGGACCTTGGCGTGGTGCGTGAGATAGGGCTCGAGGTTGCGCGGGAAACCGGGATCGACCTCCACGCGCGAGAGCGCCTTGGAGAAGGTTTCCTGCGACATCTTGTAGCCCTTCGAGGCGTAGAACGAGTAGATGACGTCGGCGACCTTCTTCGGGTCCTGCTTGAAGTCGCGCGCCACCTCGAGCCAGGCCTTGAGGTAGCCGACCACGGTCTGCGGCTGCTTCTGGACGAAGTCGGGCGTCGCCGCCATGAAGACCGGAATCGGGTCGACGCCGCCGTAGTCCATGAGAATCGTGCCCAGGCCGTCGGCCTCCGCCATCGCGTTGTAGGGCTCGACGTTGACCATCGCGTCCACGGTCTTGGCGGCCATCGCCGCCACCATGTCGTTCACGTTCATGCGCACTTCCTGGTAGTCGCCTTTCTTCAGGCCGTGGTCCGGGCCGATCTGGTCGACGAAGATGTTGCCCACCGACGACCCGGTCTGGTTGGCGATCTTCCGGCCCTTGAGCTCGGCGAGCTTGCTGATGCCGAGGTCCTTGCGCGCGACCACCGCCGCCGTCCTGCCCACGGTCTCGATCTGCGCGATGGCAACGAGCCCGCCCTTGTCGTAGCCGAGGATGAACGAAGGCCCGGCATAGGTGCCGAGGTCGACCTGGCGGCCGACCATCTGCTGCATCGTCAGGTTGCCCGAAGGCACGGCGAACTCCTCGACCTTGATGCCGTGCTTCTCGAGAGCGCCCGAGCGGATCAGGTAATACGTCGGCATGCCCCACATGTTGGTCTGGTAGCCCTGCCGCAGGCTCGCGCCCTGCGCGAGCGCCGGGAAGCCGGCGGAGAGCGCCGCCGCGCCCGATGCCAGCATGAAATCGCGCCTTTTCACCTTGCCTCCTCCTTCCGGGTCAGATGTCGCATCAGCTCTTTCTGGTGCTCGAGAAATTCTACGCTGAGCGGGTCGCGCGGCCGCGGCAGGCGGATCGTCACCTCCGCCTTGATGCGCCCGGGATGCGGGGTCATGACGATGACGCGGTCGGCGAGGTACACCGCCTCGGCGACGTTGTGCGTCACGTAGACCACGGTCTTGCGCGTCTCGCGCCAGACCTCCGCGAGCAGCCGCTGCATCTCGTCGCGCGTCAGCGCGTCGAGCGCGGCGAAGGGCTCGTCCATCAGCAGCACGCGCGGGTTGTAGGCGAGCGCGCGCGCGATCGCGACCCGCTGCTGCATGCCGCCCGAGAGGTGGTGGGGATAGGCGCCGGCGAAGTCCTCGAGCTTGACCAGGCGCAGCTGCTCGCGCGCGATCGCCTCGCGCTCCTGCCTCGCCATCCCCTTCATCTCGAGGCCGAAGGCGACGTTGCCCAGTGCGGTGCGCCAGGGAAAGAGCTGCGCGAAGTCCTGGAACACGATGCCGCGGTCGCGCCCCTGCCCGCTCACCGCCTGCCCGTCGATGCGGATCTCGCCGCGCGTCGGCGTGAAGAAGCCGGCGATCATGTTGAGCAGCGTGGTCTTGCCGCAGCCGCTCGGGCCGACCAGGCACAGGAACTCCGCGGGCTTCGCGCTGAAGCTCGCGGCCTCGACCGCGCGCACCGTGCCGCGCGGCGTGTCGTAGTCGAGCGTGACGTCGCGCACTTCGATCATGCTTTGGCCGCGCGCACCATGCCCCAGCGCGCCACCGTGGTCTTCTCCAGCGTGCCGAACACCAGGCGCTCGAAGACCAAGCCGATCGCGCCGATCACCACCAGGGAGGAAAGCATGATGTCGGTGTTCAGGAACTCCTTGGCATCGAAGATCACCCAGCCCAGCCCGAACGCCGAGGCCGCGAGCATCTCGGCGCCGACCACCGCGATCCACGCGCGCTGGAAGGCGAGCCGCAAGCCGGTGATGATGAAGGGCGAGGCGCCGGGCACGACCACCTTCCAGAAAAGCGCCGGCCCGCCGGCGCCCATCGCGCCCGCGGCGCGCAGCCACAGCGGGTTCACGGCGCGCGCGCCGGTCCAGGTGTTGAGCAGCATCGGGAAGCACGCGGCGTAGAAGACGATGAGGATGGTCGCGACGTTGCCCAGGCCGAACCACAGGATGAACACCGGCGCCCAGGCGAGCGACGGAATCGGCATCAACGCCGAGACCAGCGGCATGAGGAAGCGCTCCAGCGCCCGGTAGCGGGCGACCAGGAAGCCGAGCACGAGCCCGGTGATCGCGGCGAGCGCAAGCCCCGCGAACACCCGGTAGAGCGTGCTGAGCGCATGGCCGGCCATGCTGCCGTCGGCGAGCATGTCGTAGAGGCGCGCGCCGACGAGCGGCAGCGTCGGCACGAGCGCCGGGGCGAACCAGCCGCTGCGCGCGGTCGCTTCATAGAGCGCCGCGAAGAGCGCAATGGAGATGAGCGCCCTCACGACGCGATCATTCCCCAGCGCACGACGGTGTAGCGCTCGAGCGGCTGGAATACGAGCTTCTCGAGCGCGAGCCCGATCGCGCCGATCGCGGCGATGCCGGCGAGCATCACGTCGGTGTTGAGGAACTCGCGCGAGCCGAAGATCAGCCAGCCGAGGCCCCACTGCACCGCGGCGAGCATCTCCACCGCGACGAGGATGCGCCAAGCCTGCGCGAGCCCGAGGCGCCAGCCGGTGAGGACGTAGGGCAGCGCGCCCGGCAGGATGACGTGGCGGAAGAGCCGCCGCTCGTCCGCGCCCATCGTCTGCGCGGCGCGGATCCAGATCTCCTTCACCGCCTTCACGCCGGTCCAGCTGTTGAGGATCACCGGAAAGAGGGAGACGAAGGCGACCAGCACGATGGAGCCGGCGTCGCCCAGCCCGAACCACAGGAGAAAGAGCGGCGCGTAGGCGAGGCCCGGGACCGGCGCGCCGATGCTGACGAGCGGCAGCAGGAGGCCTTCCACACGCCGCGAGCGCCCCATCGCGATGCCGATCAGCGCGCCGGCGAGCGCCGCGATGCCGAAGGCGACGGCGAGCCGCAGCAGCGTCTCCGCCGCATGGTGGGGAAGAATTCCCGATGCGGTGAGCCGGATGAAGGTCGCGGCCACCTGCTCGACCGTCGGAAAGAGCCGCGGCGGAAACGCGCCGGCGTGCGCGACGAGCTCCCACAGCGCGCCGACGACGAGGAACGGCGCGGCGGCGCCGAGCAGGCGCGAGCCCATCTCGCTAGTTGATCTTGATGCCGGCCTTCTTGATGAGCTCGGCGTTTTCCTTGAGCTCTCTCGCGATCATCGCCTCGAAGTCGGCGATCGACATGGGCAGCGGGTCGGCGCCCAGCTTGCGGATCTGGGCGCTGATCTCCGGCGATTCCACCAGGCCGGTGATCTCCTTGTGGAGGCGCTCGACGATGGGACGCGGCGTCTTCGACGCGACCAGCGCGCCGACCCAGAAGTTGTACGCCGAGTTCGGATAGCCCGCCTCCTCGGTGGTCGGGAGCTCGGGCATCAGCGAGGTTCGCTTCGGCGAGCTCACCACCAGCGCGCCGACCTTGCCGGCCTCGTGCATCTTCTTCGCCTGGAACACCAGCGCGAAGTAGCAATCCGCCCGTCCCGAGATCACCTCGGTGAGCGCCTCGCTCGGCCCCTTGGTGTGCACGTTCAGCGCCTCGAAGCCGACGGCGAAGCGGAAGCGCTCGAACGCCATGTGCGTCGCGCTGCCGAGCCCCGCGTCGGAGCAGACGATCTTGCCCGGCTGCGCCTGCGCGGCGGCGACGAAATCCTTCAGCGTCTTGTACCTGCCCGGCGGCGTGATCATCACCGTCGGGATCGTCGCCACCGTCGCGACCGCCTGCAGCTCGCTCGGCTTGAGCACATCGGGGCTGAGGAGCGTCGAGACCGTGAAGGCCGAGGCGTACATCATGATCGTGTGGCCGTCGGGCTCGGCCTGCTCGGCGACGTATTTGGCGCCGACCAGCCCGCCCGCGCCGAGGCGGTTCTCGACGATCACCGGCTGGCCGAGGCTCTGCGTCATCTTCTCGGCGAGAAGCCGCGCCATCGTATCGGAGGCGGCGCCGGGCGTGACCCCCGAGATGAAGCGCACCGTGTGGATCGGAAAGCTCTGTGCCTGCGCGCCTAGCGACAGCGCTAGAACCACTGCTGCTGCGGTGAATCTCATGGGTCTCCTCCTATAGTTTTGGCAGGCCGAACTGCGCCGCGAGCCAGTCCGCGGTGCGGCTGCGGTAGCGGTACGGCCGGTTGTTCGCATTGTGCCCGCCGTCCTCGACGATCAGCAGCTCGACCGGGCCGGCAACGCTCCGCGCGAGCCGCTCGGCGTGCGACGCCGGCACCAGCCGGTCCTGGCGCCCCGTGACGACGAAGATCGGGCACTTGATGCGCTTGGCAGCATCGACCATGGTAAGCGCCCGCGCATTTTCCCTGGCCTCCTTTTCGCTCTTGGCATGCGAGCGCACGCGGAAGGTCTCGCGCGTCAGCTCGGGCAGGCCGTCCCAGATCTTGTCCCATTCGAACGGGCCCGAGAGCGCGATGCAGGCGCGGAGGCGCTTTTCATACGCCGCGGCGCGCGGCGCGTAGTAGCCGCCGAGGCTCACGCCCCAGATCGCGATGCGGTCCGAGTCCAGGTCCTTGCGCTCCTCGATCCAGTCGCAGACCGCTTTCGCCGCGCGCTCGTAGTCGCCGCAGATCGGGATCTCGTACTCGGCCTCGCCCTGCCCCGGGCCGTCGATGGCGAGCGTCGCCATGCCGCGCGCGAGGAAAGGCTCCTCGTAGGCGTGCAGCTCCTCCTTGGTCGAGTCGAGCCCCGGGGCCATGATCACCACAGGGCCGCGCCCGCGCAGCACGCCGAAGATCGTCTTGCCCTCGAAGGGGATCGCCACCCGCTTGCCCGGGTGCGGCTTGAGCAGCGCGACGCCGTCGCGGTAGCACTCGACCGCCTTCATGTGCGCCGCGCGCATCTGCGCCGTGTCCTGCACGAAGACGAACTTGGCGAAGTGGTAGTAGATCGCGGCACGCACCAGGTGCTCGCCGGCGCTCAGCTTGTACCCGTCCTTGAGGCTCTCCCGCCCGAGGCTTTCGTGCAGGGCAGCCCTTTCGGACCACGCCCGGCACCAGTCCTCCCAGCGCTCGAGCGAGGCGGTGACCTCCTCGAAGTCGGCGAGCAGCACGCCGTTCGAGACGAACCGCGGCGCCCAATGGGAAATGGCGGACAGGACCCGCGAATCTTTGCCCATCAGACTTTCTTCAACGCCTTGAGAATCCGCTCCGGGGTGAATGGCATGGCCGTGACGCGCGCGTCCAAGGGTAGCAGAGCATCGTTGATCGCGTTCATCACCGCGCCGGGCGCGCCGGCGGTGCCGGCCTCGCCGACGCCCTTGGCGCCGAGCTGCGACTGCTGCGTCGGCGTCTCGAGGTGCGCGCAGACGATGTCGGGCATCTCGAGCGCCATCGGCACGAGGTAGTCGGCCAGGTTGCCGTTCAGGAGCTGGCCGTCGGGGCCGTAGAGGCACTCCTCGAACAGCGCCGCGCCGATGCCCTGCACCACGCCGCCGCGCAGCTGCTCGTCGACCAGCATCGGGTTGATCACCGTGCCCGAGTCCTCGACGCACCAGTGCTTGAGCAGTCTTACGAAGCCGGTGTCGGGATCGACCTCGACGTGCGAAGCCTGGATGCCGTTGGTAAACGTGAACCCGTATTGCCGTGGCGTGTAGTGGCGCGTCACCGTCAGCTCGGACTGGAACTCGGGCGGCAGGGTGTCGGGCCGGAAATAGGCGATCCGCCCGAGCTCGGCGAGGTCGAGCTTCTTCTCGGTGGTGAGCTTGTGCACCACGGCGTTGGCGGCGATGTCGAGCTCGGACTTGTCGGTTTTCAGGATCGCCGCCGCGATATCCAGCATGTTCGAGCGCAGCGCGCGCCCCGCGAGCAGCACCGCCTCGCCCCCGATGCCCGCCCCGCGCGAAGCCCAGGTGCCGCCGCCATAAGGCGTTATCCCGGTATCTCCCGTGATGACGCGCACCTTCTCCAGGGAAACGCCCACGGCGCTTGCCGCGATCTGGGCGAAGATCGCCTCGGTCCCCTGCCCCTGCTCGGTGACGCTGCACATCACCGTCAGCATTCCGGTCGGCTCCAGGCGCAGCGTCGCCCCGTCCTGCGCAGAGATGCGCGCGCCGCCCACGCCGTAGAAAGCGGGCGAGGGGTTGGTCACCTCGATCATGGCGGCCAGGCCGATGCCGCGATAGACGCCCTGGGCCCTCAGGCGCTTCTGCTCCTCGCGCAGCGCCGGGTAATCCATCTTCTTCAACAGCAGATCCAGCGCCTTGTGGTGCGAGAGCTTCTCGAACTTGATTCCGGAGGGGAACGTGTAGGGATAGGCGTCGTCCGCGATCAGGTTCCTGCGACGGAACTCTGCCGGGTCCATGCCGAGCTTCTGCGCCGCGAGGTCGACGATGCCCTCGGTGAGCGCGACGGCGATCGGATGGCCGACCGCGCGGTACTGGCAGGTCACGTTCTTGTTGGTGAAGACGACGTGCATCCTCGCGCGGTACTTCTGGTGCTTGTACGGGCCGCCGGTGAGGTTGACCACCTGGTTGCCCTCGATGCCGCTGGTGCGCGGATAGACCGAGTACGGGCCGATCGCGGTGACGTCGTCGAGCTCGAACGCGAGAATTTCCCCGGATTTGGAAACGGCCAGTCGAACCTTCGCCTTGTGCTCCCGCGCATGGATGTCGGAGACGAAGGACTCCAGCCGGTCGGCGACGAACTTGACCGGCCGGCGCAGCATCACCGAGATCGCCGCGGTCGCCATCTCGTCGGGATAGACGTGCACCTTGATGCCGAAGGAGCCGCCGACATCCTTGGTGATCACGCGCACGCTCGCCTCGGGGATGCCGAGGTGGCGCGAGAAGATGTCCTGCATCATGTGCGGCGCCTGCGTCGCGTGGTACACGGTAAGCGAGTGCTCGGCGGCGTTGTAGTCGGCTAGGATCGCGCGCCCCTCGAGGCAGACGCCGGTGTGGCGGCCGAAGTGGAAGGTCTCCTCGACCACCACGTCCGCGGCCGCGAAAGCGTCGTCGACGCCGCCCGTGTCGTGCTCGCGCCGGAAGCAGATGTTGTCGCCGAGCTCGGGATGGATGACGCTCTTGCCCCTGAGCGCATCGTCCATGTCGACGACCGCCGGCAGCTCCTGCCATTCGGCCTCGATCAGCGCCACTGCGTCCTCGGCCTGCGAGCGCGACTCGGCGACCACCGCCGCGCACGCCTCGCCCTGCCAGCAGGCGCGCTCGATCGCGATCGCGTGCTGCGGCGGCGACTTGATGCCCTTCAGGTGCGCAAGCACCGCGACCCAGGGCGTGCAGTACTCGGCGACGGCGCGACCGTCCAGCACCGCGATGACGCCGGGGGCGCGAAGGGCGGACTTGAAGTCCAGCTTCCGGATGCGCGCATGCGCGTACGGGCTGCGGAAGAACGCGACGTGCGCGAGGCGCGGAAAGCGCAGGTCGTCGGTGAACGTCCCGCGCCCCTGCAGCAGGCGCTGCGCGTTCGGCCGCGGCACGCTCTGGCCGATGTAGCCGCGGTCGAGCTGCGTGCCCGGCGCGTGGAGCGGGAGCTCAGCCTTGCCCATTGAGGCAGTCCTCTATGGCGTCGACGATCGCCTGATACCCGGTGCAGCGGCAGTAGTTGCCCGAAATATGGGTTCTGATCTCCTCCCGGCTCGGCTTGCCGCCGGCATTCAACAGGTCCTGAGCGGCCATCAGCATTCCGGGCGTGCAGAAGCCGCATTGCAGCGCATTTCGCTCATGGAAGGCCTTCTGCAGCTTTTCCAGCTCGCGGGAATCCGAAAGCCCCTCGACCGTCTCGACCTTGCAGCCGTCGGCCTGCACCGCGAGCATCAGGCAGCCGCGCACGATCTCGCCGTTGACGCGCACGGTGCACGCGCCGCACACGCCGTGCTCGCAGCCGATGTGCGAACCCGTGAGCCCCAGTTCGTCTCTCAGGAAATCCACCAAATGCACGCGCGGCTCTATCCGCCGCGTGAGCGTCGTGCCGTTCACGGTCAGTGTGGTTTCGACAGCGGTGTCCATGCGCGCTCGAGGAGCACCCTCGCGAGGTGCAGCTTGGTGGCGGGAGAGTGGTACAGGTCGCCTGCAGGATCGAGGTCCTTCGGCAACGCTTCCAGCGCGGCGTCCAGCGATGCCGCGCGCGAAGCTTTCTCGGCAAGCACCGGCGTCGCGCCGACGCCGAAGAAGGCGATGCGCCGTCCCGATGCGTCGGCGATTCCCGCAAGGCCGACGATCGCGTAGTCGCCGTGGCGGCGCGCGAGCTCCAGGAACGCGCAGCGCTCGACCTTCGGGAACTCGGCAGCGGCGAGGATCTCGCCGGGACGCAGGTCGGTCTCGAACAGTCCCTTGAAGAAGTTGCCGGCCGAGACGCGGCGCTCGCCGCGGCGGTGCTTGAGGACGAGCGTCGCGTTGAGCGCGAGCGCCACCGCAGGGTATTCCGCCGCCGGGTCGGCGAGCGCGAGGCTGCCGCCGAGCGTGCCGCGGTTTCGGATCGCCGGATGCGCGACGTGCGCCGCCGCCTGCGCAAGCAGTCCGACCCTTTGCCGGATTTCGGCCGAAAGCAGAATCTGCGAATGCGTGACCAGCGCGCCGACCTGCAGGCCGGCCTGCCGCGCCTCGATCGTCGCCAACTCCTTGAGGCGCGTGATGTCGACCAGGAGCTGCGGCGACGCGAGCCGCATGTTGAGCGACGGGATCAGGCTCTGCCCGCCCGCGAGGATGCGGGCTCCGGGCCGCTCGATCAGGTCGAACGCCTCGGCGAGCGATCTTGCCCGGGCGTAGGCGAACGGCGGCGCCTTCAAGGACTCTCCTCCTCCAGGAGTTTCGCTGCGCTAAGCGGTGGCAGTATGCCCAACTGTCTCCTGCTACGCTACGATTTCAAGGGGGGTGGCCATGCCGCTGATCGCGATGAACCGGGAGATGGGCTCGCTCGGCAAGGACGTCGCCAAGGGGCTCGCCGACGCGCTCGGCCTCAAGGTCCAGCACCACGAGATCATCGACCATCTCGCCAACCGCGCGCGTATCCGCAAGAGCCACGTGATCAGCTTCCTCGAAGGCACGCAGGGCCTGTTCGAGCGGCTCACGGTCGACAGCCTGAAGCTGCGCATCCTCACCGCCGACGAGATCATGTCGGCGGCGGAGGCGGACCGGGGCATCATCCTGCGCGGCTGGGGCGCCAGCTCGCTGCTGAAGGACGTGCCGCACGCGGTGCGGGTGTGCGTCTCGGCGTCGCGCCGCGAGCGGGTAAAGCGCATGATGAAGCGCCTGGACCTCCAGGACCAGGGCGCCGCGCAGCGGATCGTCGACCAGAACGACGAGGCGGCGCAGGCGGTGATGCGGCGGCACTTCCACATCGACGTGCGCGACATCAACGAGTACGACGTCGGCTTCAACACCGACCGCATGGGCGTCGAGCAGTGCGTCGAGAAGATCCTGGATATGGTCCGGTCCCCGCAGTTCGAGGAGACCGAGGAGTCGCGCGGCAAGCTGCGCGACGTCGCCATCCAGCACCACGTGCGCGCCGCGCTGCGCATGCACGTTTCCACCTCGCACTGCGCCGTGAGGGTCAGCGTCCTCTACGGGCGGGTGACGCTCGAGGGCGCGGTCGAGAACGCCGAGCAGCGCGCCGCCTGCGCCGAGATCGCCTCGCGCATCAAGGGCGTCATGGACGTGGACAACCAGCTCAGGTCCGCCGACCCGCGCCGGCCGAGCGGGTTCTAGCTCAGCACTGCGGCTGGCGCACTTCCGTGCAGCGGGAATGCGCCCCCGGCGCCAGCTTCTTCCCCGAGCGGTAGCGCGCGAAGCAGGCCTCGCTCTCCCGGTAGAGCTTCCACTGCGCTTCGCAGCTGAGCTTGGAGGCGTCCTCGGCCTTGGGCGCCTTTTTCTGCGCGACGCCGGGCATTGCGATAAGCGCGAGCGCGGCTGCGAGGAGAAGCCTCATGGGCCGATTCTAGTACCCGGGGCGGCCGGTTGCGGCGAGCAAGCTGGCTGCAAGGAAAGCGCCCGACGCCAGATTCTTGTCGTATTTTTGCCGTCCCCGGGTGCACAATAAATAAACAGAGAAACATCCATCGTCCAGTCAAGGAGGCAACCCCATGGCCAGTCTCGTCATCAACGGCAAGACGCGCGACGTCAATGCGGACCCCGGCACCCCGCTGCTCTGGGTGATCCGCGACACGCTCGGCATGACCGGCACCAAGTTCGGCTGCGGCGCGGCGCTGTGCGGCGCCTGCACCGTGCTCTTGGACGGCAAGCCGATTCGATCCTGCAGCACGCCAATGTCGGCGGCTGACGGCAAGAAGATCACCACCATCGAGGGCGTCGGCGCAACCGAGGTCGGCAAGAAGGTGCAGGCCGCCTGGGCGTCTCTGGACGTGCCGCAGTGCGGCTACTGCCAGTCGGGCCAGATCCTCGCCGCGAGCGCGCTGCTGAGCGAAAAGCCCCAGCCTTCCGACAAGGACATCGATCAGGCGATGGCGGGCAACATCTGCCGCTGCGGTACCTATCCGCGCATCCGCGCCGCCATTCACAAAGCCGCGAAGGGAGCCTGATCATGACCACGCTCAAGAATCCTTCCCGCCGCACGTTCCTGCAATCCACCGCGGCCGCCAGCGGTGCGCTGGTGATCGGCATCGCTTTGCCGCTGCGCTTCGGCGAAGCCCAGGCCGCCACCAATAGCGCGGTCAATTCGTGGGTGCGCATCGGCAGCGACAACAGCGTCACCATTCTCGTCGCGCGCTCGGAGATGGGCCAGGGCGTCGCCACCGCGATGCCGACCCTCGTCGCGGAAGAGCTCGAGGTCGACCTGAGCAAGGTCAAGGTCGAATTCGCGCCGCCGGGACAGATGTACATCAACGCGATGCTGGGCGGCCAGATCACCGGCGGCTCGACCTCGGTGCGCGACGGCTGGGACAAGCTGCGCATCGCCGGGGCGCAGGCGCGCGTGATGCTGACGGAAGCGGCGGCGCAGAAGTGGAGCGTCGACGCCTCGGAATGCCAGGCGAAGAACGGCGTGGTGAGCTGCAAGGGCAAGAAGGCGACCTACGGGTCGCTCGCGGAAGCGGCGTCCAAGCTCACGCCGCCCAAGGAAGTGAAGCTGAAGGACCCCTCGCAGTGGCGCTACATCGGCAAGCCGCTGAAGCGCATCGACTCGGCCGGCAAGATCAACGGCACCACCGAGTTCGGCATCGACGTGAAGCTGCCCGGCATGCTGTACGCGGCGCTCGCGCAGTGCCCGGTAATCGGCGGCAAGGCTACGGCGGTGGACGACGCAAAAGCGAAGTCCATGCCGGGCGTGAAGCACGTGGTGCGCATCACCGATGGCGTGGCCGTGGTCGCCGATTCCTGGTGGCAGGCGAAGCAGGCGCGCGACGCGCTCAACATCACCTGGGACGAAGGCCCCTCGAAGGGACTGTCGACCGACAGGGTATTCGCCGGCCTCGCCGAGGCGATGCAGAAGCCGGGCGCGCCGATCAAGGAGCAGGGCAACGTGGGCGAGGCGCTCAAGAGCGCCGCCAAGAAGGTGGAGGCGACCTACGAGATGCCGTTCCTGTCGCACTCGCCGCTCGAGCCGATGAACTTCACCGCCGACGTGCGCAAGGATTCGGCGCTGCTGATCGGCTCGATCCAGTTCCAGGAGCTGGCGATGGGCATGGCGGAGCAGATCACGGGCCTGAAGCCTGAGCAGATCACCATCCGGACGACGTACCTGGGCGGCGGCTTCGGCCGGCGCATCGACTGCGACTTCTTTGCCCAGGCGGTGGAGATCTCCAAGGCGGTGGGCGCCCCGGTCAAGCTGCTCTGGACGCGCGAAGACGACATGACGCACGACTTCTACCGCCCGGCGAGCCTCACGCAAATGGCAGGCGGGCTGGATTCGGCCGGCAAGCCGGTGGCGCTGTCGCTCAAGCTGACCTCGCCCTCCGTGACCGCGCGGTTGTTTACGCCGCTGGTGAAGGATGGCGTCGATCCGCTGATGACCGAGGCGATCCTCTCGCCGTACGACATCGCCAACCAGTCGGTGCGCACCGTGATCCACGACACGGGGCTCAGGGTCGGCTACCTGCGCTCGGTGTCGCACGCGCTCAACGTGTTCGCCAACGAGTCGTTCATCGACGAGATGGCGGTGGCGGCGGGCAAGGATCCGTACCAGTTCCGCCTCGGCCTGCTCGACAAGCAGCCGCGCTACGCCAACGTGCTGAAAATCGCCGCGGAGAAGTCGGGCTGGGGCAAGCCGCTGCCGAAGGGCCGCGCGCGGGGCATCGCGGTGATGGAAGGCTACGAGACCTACATGGCGCAGGTGGTCGAGGCCTCGGCGCCGGGCGGCAAGATCAAGGTGCACAAGGTGACGGTGGCGGTCGATCTCGGGCGGATGGTCAACCCGAACATCGTCCAGCAGCAGCTCGAGTCGAACATCGTGTTCGGCATGACCGCGGCGCTCTACGGCAACATCACGCTGAAGGACGGCCGGGTGGAGCAGACCAATTTCCACCAGTACCAGCTGCTGCGCATGCCGGAGACGCCGAAGATCGACATGCACATCGTCAAGAGCACTGAAAAGCCGGGCGGGATCGGCGAGCCGGGCATGGCGCTGTTCTCGCCGGCGCTGGCGAACGCGCTCTACGCCCTCACCGGCAAGAGGCTGCGCAAGATGCCGCTGACTCTTGCGTAAGGGGGCCTTCGCCCTCCTGCTAGCAGTACTCGTCGGCCCGGCCCTCTCCCAGGACTACGAAAAGGAGAAGCGCTGGGCCGACGTCATCGTGCCCAACCTGATGGTGGGCGAGGCGCTGTGGCTGGAGCAGAAGAACGGCCACCGCTTCCTCGGGCTGCTGGTGGAGAAAGAGAAGCCCCGGGGCGCGATCATCATCGCGCACGGCCGCGGCTGGAGCCCCGACTTCGAGCTCTACGGGGAGCTGCGCACCCGGCTGCCCGAGCGCGACTACACCACGCTGTCCATTCAGCTGCCGGTGCTGCCCAGCACGGCGATCCTCGGCCTTTACGTGCCGCTCTACCCCGATGCGCGCGAGCGCTTCCAGCTGGCGGTCGACTTCCTGAAGCGCAAGGGCTACACGAACATCGCCATCGTGTCGCACAGCCTTGGCGCCACCATGGCCAACCAGTACCTGATCCGCACCGACGACAAAGCCGTGCGGGCCTGGGTTTTCGTCGGCATCCTCCAGGGGCTGGAGGAGATGTTCCGCATCAAGATCCCGGTGCTGGACGTGTTCGGCAGTCGGGACTGGACCGTGATCGTCCAGGGCGCCGACGAGCGCAGGAAGCAGATCCTCGCCAATCCGGGCTCGGCGCAGGTGGTGGTGCCGGGCGCCACCCACTTCTTCGAGCGCCAGGAGGACGAACTGGTGAAGATCGTTGCCGACTTCCTCGACCGGAATCTGCCGGCGGCGCACTAGATTCGGGGACGGAGCTTGTGTTGCTTCGGTAATCACTGCAGCGCAGACCCAGTTAAGAGCCACCTCCCAAGGCGCAGTACATCCGTGGTCGGAATTGCCCGAGGATTCTTTTCAGGCGTAATGTATTGACGCAACGACTAAATGATTGCGCCCAACCGCTAGAACGCGACTTGCAAACCGACCTGTCAACTAATTTGTCAACCAATTCACGTTAGACGACCCACTATGGCGCGGCGCCACTTCTACGCCACAGCAGATGACTTGCTGCCTGTGTTCCAGGACTTTGAGCGGAAACATGCCGTCGCTTACACCCTTATGGGGTCTTTTG
>Ga0075434_100000010_pt1 | contig 88105 bp, 83 predicted proteins | sample RhiMethybrSRZTD3_FD_75298 | JGI IMG/M metagenome (GOLD analysis project Ga0075434, IMG submission 75298) | Populus rhizosphere microbial communities from Tennessee, USA - Rhizosphere MetaG P. TD hybrid SRZTD3 | ecosystem: Host-associated > Plants > Roots > Rhizosphere > Soil | place: USA...
GCCCTCGAACGACAAGGCCCCGCGGCTTCATTTCGAGGCCACCGACTACGGCTTTCGCTACGCCGCCATCCGCAAGCCGATCCGCAACCCGGAGAACGAACAGTACGTGCGCACGACGCTCTTCCTTGCGCCCTTCACCGTGCTGATTCCGCCGAACAACCAGTACAACCTGGCGCAGATGCTGGTGCCCATCGACGACGTGAACACCATGTTCTACTGGGTCGCCTGGCATCCGGATCCCGCGAAAGGGATCTCGCAGCAGGCGTGGCGCAAGTTCTGCGCCGCCGAGGTCGGCGTGGACCTCGACGCCGACTATCGGAAAAAGCGCAATTTGGAAAACAGCTACCTCCAGGACCGCGAGGCGATGAAGCGCGGCGACTGGACCGGCATTGCCGGCATCCCGGCGCAGGACATGGCGATGTGGGAGTCGATGGGGCCGATCACCGACCGCTCGCAGGACCACTTCGGCTCGAGCGACCTCGCGGTGGCGCAGTTCCGCCGCATGATGGTCGCTGCGGCGAAGAAGTTTCAGGAAACCGGGTGGGCGATCGGGGCGCAGAAGACCGCGCGCTACGCCGAGCTCGCCTCCTTCGAGGGCATCGTGCCGAAAGCGCTCGACTGGCGGACCCACGGCGCACGCGCCCGGACGGAAGAAGAGGCTTGAAGGAAGCGCTGCGCGAGCTCGCAATCGCGAACCGCATCCTCGCGCGCGAGGGCGTGGTCGACGCGTTCGGCCACGTCAGCATTCGCCACCCGCAGCGTGCGGATCGCTTCCTCATGTCGCGCTCGCGCAGTCCCGAGCTCGTCACCGCCGACGACCTCATGGAGTTCGCGCTCGACGGCACGCCGATCGACGCGCGCGGGCGAACGCCGTACTCCGAGCGCTTCATCCACGGCGCGGTCTACGAGGCGCGCGCCGACGTCGGCTCGGTGATCCACAACCACTCGCACGCCGTCATCCCGTACGGCATCACGCCGGTGAAGCTGCGGCCGGTGCTGCACGTCGGCGCCGCGATCGGCGGCCAAATCCCGGTCTGGGACATCCGCAGGAGCTTCGGCGACACGAACATGCTGGTGGTCAACATGGCGCAGGCGAGGGACCTCGCCGCGACCCTGGGCGCGCACCGGGTCGCCCTCATGCGCGGCCACGGCTGCGCCGTCGCCGGCAGCAGCTTGCGCGAGGCGGTGTTCACCGCCATCTACCTGCAGGTGAACGCGCGGCTGCAAACCGAGGCGATGGCGCTCTCCGACGAGGTGGAGTACTTGAGCCCCGGCGAGCTCGCGCGCGCCAGGGACATGCTCTCGCAGCCAGTGGGACTCGACCGCGCGTGGGAGTACTGGAGCGCGCGCGCCGACCGCAACGGCATCGACTGAGCTCGATCTTCAGCGCCCGAGGTAGCTCGAGTCGACCATGCGGGCGCGCTCGTAGACGCTGCCCGCGGGCAGGAGGCCCACCCCAAGCACGGTCTCGAACGTGCTTCCGAGCGCGGCATCCGACACCGATAGGTCGGGCGACAGGATCTTCAGTTTCGCCGTATCCGCAAGCGCCCTTTCGGCGAGGGCGGGTGCCGTCTTCAGCTCTCTTGCCGCAACCGCCGCCGCGTCGCGGGGATGCGCGGCCATGTCTTCCTGCCCGCGCTTCAACGCGCGCAGGAATCCCTGCACCAGCGGCCGGTTCTGCCGGGCCCAATTCGAGTCCAGGTTGACGCTCGTGAACAGGTAGTCGCTCATGTACCGGGAAATCGGTCCGAAGTTCGTGAACCCGGCCGCCTCGGCTTCGTAGCTCAGCGGAAAGGGCTGCAGCCCGGCGTCGATCTTGCCTTCCTGGAGAAGCCGCCAGCGCGTCGGCGCGCCTCCCACCGCCATGACTTCGTACTCGCCGGGCTTGAGGCCGATCGCGCCGGCAAGCCGGTGCACCAGATAGGTGGTGCCCTCATTTAGGGACAGCACGCCGAACCTCGCGCCGCGCAGCTCGCCGAGCGTCCTGATCTGCGGCTTGGCGATGATGAAATGCGGCAGGCGCTCGGCGTTGGCGGCGATGATGCGCAGGCTGCCGCCGCGGTAGGCGTCCACCACCACGCTTTCCGGCGTGGAGACCGCGACCTGCGAGCGGCCGCTCCGCAGCTCCTCCATGATCTTCTCGGCATTGTCGAAGATCTCGATGGTGGCGATGATGCCCTCGTCCTTCAGGTAGCCCTTGTCCTGGGCGAGCCACAGCGGGACGTAGAACACGGTGCGCGACACGATGGCGACGCGCAGCTCGGCCGCAAACGCAGGGCCGGGGAGAACGAGCAGCAGCGTCAGGCAGGCATGCCTGAGCAGGTTCATGTCTGAAGTATGTACTATTAACAACGAATTTCGAGGATCGAACGGGCCACCACGTCACATGGGCTACAACGTCACGCTTAAGCCGAGCGGCCACCGCTTCGAGGTGAAGGAGGGCCAGAGCGTCCTGCAGGCCGGCCTCGACGCCGGCTTCATGATGCCGTACAGCTGCCGCACCGGCGTGTGCCGCACCTGCCGCGGCACGGTGCGCGAGGGAAGCGTCGACTACGGGGCGGTGCATCCGACCTACCTGCCCGACAGCGACAAGGCGAAAGGCTTCGCGCTGCTCTGCCAGGCGCGGCCGCTCTCGGACCTCGTCGTCGAGGTGCGCGAGCTCGAAGGCATGGCGGGCATCCGGCCGAGGATGATTCCCTGCCGCATCGAGAAGCTCGAGCGGCCGGCGCCCGACGTTGCGGTCATGGGCCTGCGCCTGCCGATGAACGAGAATTTCCGCTTCCTCGCCGGGCAGTACGTCGACCTCCTGCTCAAGAACCAGAAGCGGCGCAGCTACTCGATCGCCGTGCCGCCGAAGCCGGAGGGCGTGACCTACCTCGAGCTCCATGTGCGGCACACGCCGGGCGGCCTTTTCACCGAGCACCTGTTCGCGAACGCCAAGGTGCGCGACATCCTTCGCTTCGAAGGCCCGCTCGGCACGTTCTACCTGCGGGAGGACTCGGACAAGCCCGTCGTCATGGTGGCGAGCGGCACCGGCTTCGCGCCGATCAAGGCGATGTGCGAGGCCGCCTTCGAGAAGAACCTCGCCCGGCCCATCACCCTCTACTGGGGCTGCCGCGCCCGCCGCGATCTCTACATGCTCGACGTGCCGCAGCAATGGAGCCGGCCGAACTTCCGCTTCGTGCCGGTGCTGTCGGATCCGACCCCGGAATGCCGCTGGCGCGGCCGCACCGGCTTCGTCCACCGCGCCGTGATGGAGGACTTCCCGGACCTGTCGGGCGTCGAGGTGTATGCCTGCGGCGCCCCGGTGATGGTCGACGCGGCGCGCGCCGACTTCGGTTCGCAGCGCGGCTTGCCACCGGAGGCGTTCTTCGCCGATTCTTTCCTGACCGAAGCGGACAAGCTTCCGGCTTCCTGACGAGGAGGAGCACATGACGGTTGCGACGCGGGAGATCATCCAGGACGGCATCGCCGATCCGAAAAACGAGAACGCCGTGGTGAAGGCGTTCGTGCTGTCGCACGGCACCATGGAGGTGTACAACCTCAAGGAGTCGCGCCGGTTCTACGAGGAGTTCCTCGGGCTCGAGTGCGTGCGCCACGCCAAGCCCGCGATCGTGGTGCGCCTGGGGCTCAAGTTCCACATCGTCGCGGTGGAAGTCGGCGAGGCGGTGCATCCGGTGAACGTCCTCAACCACTGGGGCATGGACGTGCGGACCAAGGACGAGGTCGACGCCGCCTACGCCGCCGCGCTCAAGCACAAGGAGAAGTACAAGATCCGCCAGGTGCTGAAGCCCGTCATGCAGCACGGGGTGTACTCCTTCTATATGGAGGACCTCGACCACAACTGGTGGGAGATCCAGCACTACCCCGGGTTCCAGAACGAGGACCTGTTCGACTTCGGCGATCGCTTTTCGATGGACGATGCGGCGCCAGTCGGCGAGCTGAAGGAGCTCGGCATCAAAACCACCGCTTGAGGGTCAAAGTTTTGGTGTGACAGCTTTAGGTCAGTCACTAGTCAGGGAGTTTCGCGTTCTAGCTCTGTAACCTGCCCGCCTCATTTCGGATCTGGAAGGTCCAGGTGCGGTTGGCGGCTCTATTCCTTGTCGTGGTCGGGTTCGCGGCTCCGGCGCTCGCGCGAGATCTCACGCTCACGCAGGTGGAGGAGCTCGTCGCACGCAACAACCGGGAGCTGCTGGCGGCGCGGCGTGCCCTGGAGTCCGCCGATGCTCAGACGCTGATCGCGGGCGCCCGGCCGAACGCCACGTTCTCGGTCAACAGCACCAGCATCGCCTCCGGGGTCCAGGGGGCCGACACCGTCTTTCGCATCGACCAGCCGTTCGAGCGCGGCGACAAGCGCACCCTGCGGCTCGATGCTGCGTCCGGGCTGCGGCTCGCGGCGCAGCGCGATTCGCTCGACGTGCTGCGCCAGCAGCTCGCGGTGGCACGCGCGGCCTACTTCGACCTCAAGCAGGCGCAGGAGCGGGCGCAGGTGCTGGACGAGACCGCCGCACTCTTCGGCCGCACGCTCGAGGCGGCCCAGACGCGCCTGAAGGCCGGCGACCTGGCGGCGGCCGACGTGGCGAAGGTGGAAGTGGACCAGGGACGAGCGCAGAACGACGCACGGGCGGCGCGTGCCGACCTTGCTCGGGCGCAGCTCGCGCTGGCTTATCTCATCGGCGAGGAAGCCGCGGCCGCCGGGCTGGCCGCCGCGGACGACTGGCCGGCGCCGCAGCGAGCCGATGCCGCGGTGCTCGCCGAGGCGGTGGAAGCGCGTCCCGACGTGCAGGCGGCGAAGGCGCGCGTCGAGGCGGCCGAGCGCCTGCGCGACCTAGCCCGCGCCCAGCGCACGCGCGACGTGACGTTGGGGGCCCAGTATGAGCGCTTCCCGGGCAGCAACCCGGTGAACTCGGTCGGGTTCGGCGTCTCGGTGCCGCTCTTCACCGGCTACGACTTCTCGGGCGACATCCGCAAGGCGGAAGTCGACCGCTACGCCGCGCTCGACCAGCTCGACCGCGCCAGAGCCATCGCGCTTGCAGAATTGCGCCGCTCTGCGAGCGATCTCAACTCGGCCGCCGAGCGGATGGAGCGCTTCGACTCGACGCTCCTCGCGGCGGCAGGCCGCAGCTCGGAGGCAGTCGAGTTCGCCTTTCGCCGCGGCGCCAGCTCGGTGCTCGAAGTACTGGACGCGCGCCGCACGCTGCGCGCGGTCCGCCTCGAGGCGCTGACGGCGCGCACCGACCATGCCAAGGCCTACGCCGCGTGGCGCGCCGCGCAGACCACGGCCGACATGCTGGAAGCGAAATGAGCGCGGAGAAGCTGATCGTCGCGGCGCTGTGCGGGGGCTTCCTCACCTGGGGCTGCTGGGACAAGCAGGAGAAGGGGCCCTCGCCGGAGCCAACGGTCGAGCAGCACAGCATTCTCGTGTTCCCGAACGCGAGCCCGATGCTCGACCAGATCGTCGCCGTGCCGGTCGAGCCGCGCCGCGAGGTCACGCTGCGCTTCAACGGTCGCCTGGTCTGGAACGAGGACCGCACCGCGCGCGTGTTCGCGCCGTTCGCCGGCCGGGTCGAGTCGATTGCCGCCCGCCCGGGCGAGCGCGTCGCGCGCGGCCAGGTGCTCGCGGTGCTTGCCGCGCCCGACTTCGGCGTCGCCCAGGCCGAGGCGCGCAAGGCCGAGAACGACTATTCGCTCGCGCAGAAGAACCTCGAGCGGATCCGCGAGCTGGCGCAGGCCGGCGTGGCGCCGGCCAAGGACCTGCAGGCGGCCGAATCGGAAGTGGTGCGGACCGCGAGCGAGCGCGCGCGCGCGAATGCGCGGCTGAAGCTCTACGGGAAGACCGACACCGTCGACCAGCAGCTCGCGCTGCGCTCGCCGGTCGCGGGCGTGGTGGTGGAGCGCAACCTCAACCCCGGGCAGGAGCTGCGCACCGATTCGCAAGGTGACAAGCCGCTCTTCGTGGTCTCGGACCCGGCGCACCTCTGGTTCCTCCTCGATGTGTCCGAGCAAGACGTCGCCCGCGTGAAATCGGGCACCGAGGTGAAGCTGTCGACCGCCTCACTTGGCGACGACCGGATCTCGGGGCACGTGCTGCAAGTCGCCGACTTCGTCGATCCGCAGACGCGCACGGTGAAGGTGCGCGGTCTAGTCGACGCGCCGGACGAGCGCCTGAAGGCCGAGATGTTCACGGTCGCGGAGCTGAAGCTCGCCGCCTCGAGCGGCTACCTCGTGCCCACGCGGGCGGTCTACCTGCGCGGCGAGCAGCACTTCGTGTTCGTCGATCAGGGCGGCGGGCGCTACGCGCGGCGGGCGATTGTGCCCGGGCCCATCAGCGACGGCTACCAGGCGGTGCTCGGCGGCATCGCTGCCACCGACAAGGTGGTGGTGGACGGAAACCTCCTCCTCGAGCGCCTGCTCGCGTCGAAGGACTGAGGGATTGATCAAGCGCATCATCGCGTTCGCGCTGTACCAGCCGCTCTTCGTCGTCCTCGGGGTGGCGCTCTTCGTCGGCGCCGGAATCTGGGCGTTCGTCAACCTCCCGGTCGAGGCCTTCCCAGACGTCACCGACACGCAGGTCACGGTGATCTCGCTTTACCCCGGGCGCGCTGCCGAGGAGGTGGAGAAGCAGGTCACGGTGCCGCTGGAGGTCGCGCTGTCGGGGTTGCCCGGCGCGGTGCGCATGTTTTCGCACACGCAGTTCGGCCTTTCGTTTCTCATCCTCACCTTCGACGACCGGGCGAACGGCTATTTCTCCCGGCAGCAGGTCGTCGAGCGGCTGCGCGAGGTCGACCTGCCAGACGGCGTGCAGGCAGAGCTGGCGCCGTTCTCGACCGCGATCGGCGAGATCTACCGCTACCGCATCAAGGGCGACAAGCACACGCCGCGCGAGCTGCGCACCTACCAGGACTGGGTGGTGTCGCGCCAGCTGCGGCTCGTGCCCGGCGTCGCGGACATCGTCAGCCTCGGCGGCCTGGTCAAGCAGTACGAGGTGCGGCCGGACCTCGCGAAGCTGCGCGACTACAAGGTGACCCTGGGACAGCTTTCGCAGGCGATCCAGCGCGGCAACGCCAACGCCGGGGGCAGCTACGTCGAGCAGGGCCGCCAGCAGTACCTGATCCGGGGCATCGGCCTCTTCAACGGGCCCGAGGACATCGAGAACGTGGTGGTGGACGCGCGCGGCGGCACGCCGATCCTGGTGCGCCACCTCGCCACCGTCGAGCTAGGCGCGGTGCCGCGCCAGGGCATCGCGGGGCAGGATGCCGAGGACGACATCGTGACCGGCGTGGTGCTGATGCGCCGCGGGGAAAACCCGTCCGACGTGCTCAAGCGGGTGCGCGCCAAGGTGGACACGCTGAACGACACGGCGCTCCCGGGGGGCGTGAAAGTGGTCCCGATCTACGACCGCACCTGGCTCATCGGCAAGACGCTGAGGACGGTGTTCGGCAACCTCGCCGAGGGCGCGCTCCTCGTTTCCCTCGTGTTGTATCTGTTTTTGGGAAACGCAAGAGCCGCTGGCATCGTCGCGCTCACCATCCCGCTCGCGCTGCTCGCGACCTTCCTCGGGCTCACCTGGGTCGGCATTCCGGCCAACCTGCTCTCGCTCGGCGCGATGGACTTCGGCATCATCGTCGACGGCGCGGTGATCGTGGTGGAGAACATATTTCGCCGCCTCACGGAGGCGCGCCACGCGCACCGCGAGTTCGGAAACGGCGAATTCAAGAATGCGATTCTCGAGGCCGCGACCGAAGTCGGGCGCCCGACGCTGTTCTCCATGCTCATCATCATCGCGGCGCACATCCCGATCTTCACCCTGCAGCGCCACGAGGGCCGCATCTTCGCGCCGATGGCCTACTCGGTCGTGTTCGCCCTCATCGGCGCCCTGATCCTCTCGCTCACGCTCGTGCCGCTGCTCGCCTCGGCCATGCTCAGGAAGAAGCTGCCCGAAGAAGACAACCGCCTGGTGCGCGCCGCCAAGCGGCTGTACGAACCCGCGCTGGACAAGGCTTTGAAAAATCCCCGAAAGATACTGAGCGGGGCGGTTGTCGCGCTTGCCGCCAGCCTGATGCTCGTCCCCAGGCTCGGCACGGAGTTCCTGCCCGAGCTTAACGAAGGCGCCGTCTGGGTCAACCTGACGCTGCCGACCAGCGTGTCGGTGTCCGAGGCTCAGGAGCTTACGGGTCGGGTGCGCAGCGCCATCCGCCGCGTGCCGGAAGTCCTGACCGTGACCTCGAAGTCCGGACGCCCCGAGGACGGCACCGATCCCAAGCTCATCAACATGGCCGAGCTGCTGGTGGATCTCAAGCCCGAGACCGAATGGCGCAAGGGCATCGACAAGCCCGCGATCCTCGCTCAGATGGACGCCGAGGTGTCGAAGATCCCCGGCCTCGAGCCGAGCTTCTCGCAGCCGATCCGCGACAACGTGCTCGAGTCGATCTCGCAGATCGACGGCCAGATCGTGGTCAAGGTGTTCGGCGACGATCTCGACACCCTGCGCGACCAGGCCGAGCAGGTGCTGAAGCAAGTGAGCACGGTGCCCGGCGTGGCCCGCGCGTTCGTCGACCGCCTGGGCGAGCTGCCGCAGATCCAGGTGCGGGTCGACCGCGCCCGCGCCGCGCGCTACGGCCTCAACGTCGCCGACGTGCAGGACGTCATCGAGAGCGCGCTGGGAGGGAAGGCCGTGACCCAGGTGTGGGAGGGCGAGCAGCGCTTCGCCGTCGCGATCCGTCTTCCCGAGGAGGAGCGCACGCTGACGCGCATGCAGCGCCTGCTCGTGGCGACGCCGGGCGGCGCGTACGTGCCGCTCTCCGAGGTGACCACCTTCAAGACCATCGGCGGGATGATGAACATCGCGCGCGAGGACGGCAAGCGCGTGCTCGCGATCGGCGTGTTCATCCGCGGCCGCGACATGGGCGGCGTGGTGGCCGACATGCAGGCCCGGGTGGCGCAGCACGTGCGCCTGCCCGAGGGCTACAGCATCACCTGGTCGGGCGAGTTCGAAAACCAGGAGCGCGCCATGCGCCGGCTCGCGGTGATCGTGCCGATCTCGATCCTGATCATCTTCCTGCTGCTGTTCGACGCCTTCAAGTCGTTCTCGAGCGCGCTCGTGATTATCGCCAACATCCCGTTCTCCGTGATCGGCGGCATCCTCGCGCTCTGGATTACTGGCATCTACCTCTCGGTATCGGCGGCGATCGGGTTCATCGCGCTCTTCGGCCAGGCGGTGCTGAACGGGGTCGTGATGGTGACGCTCTTCAACCAGCTGCGTGCGAGCGGCGTGCCGCTCGCGCAGGCGGTGCGCGAAGGCGCGATGACGCGGCTGCGCACGGTGCTCATGACGGCGCTCCTCGCGAGCCTGGGCCTCGCGCCGATGGCGCTTTCGACCGGCATCGGCTCCGAGACGCAGAAGCCGCTCGCGGTGGTGGTGATCGGCGGGCTGGTCACCGCGACGCTGCTCGTGCTCTTCGTGCTGCCGGTGCTCTACAGCCTGTTCTCAAAAAAGCAGGCGTAGCCCCACGCTGTAGAAGCGCTGCGGCGGGTCGCCGTTCTGGTTGCCCGCCGTGCTGTCCACCTGGAACTTGTTGGGCACGATCCAGTAGCGCAAGCCGCCGTGCAGCGTGGGCTTGTCGTAGGTCTGCCCAAAGCTTTCGAGGATGCCGTAGAGCCGCGGCGCGACCAGCAGCGCTTCCAGCCCGATCCCCCAGGTGCCGCGGTCCCGGTTGACGTCTCGGTCGCGAATCGCGCCGAGATTGGTGTGCACCACAGCGCGGTCGTCCAGGAACGAAAAGCTGGCTATGCCGTTCACGTAGGGACTCCAGAAGTTGTTTCCCGCCTGCGGATTCGAGTAGAAGGTTCCCAAGGTCAGCGCAAAACCCGAGCCGTTCGTCTCGAGCGGCTTGATGAGCGTTTTGGCCTGCAGTACCAGCGAGCTTTCGCCTTCAATGCGGTTTGCCCCGGCAGTGAGCTCGAGTCCGAACGGGTTGCAGGCGGGCATGAACCAGAACTCGGAGCCCGAGTACTTCCGCTGCTCCTTATAGAAGGTCTCGATCTGGCAGCCGCCGCGATCGACGACGCGTGCATCGTCGGTGACGAACGGGCGCGCGGCGTGCGCGCATGGGCCCGAAATAACCATTAGCCAATGCAAGGTTAGAGTCAGGATCTTCTTCATCTTCTTGTGTAACCTGCCCGCCTTTCCATCGCATCTGGGAGGGGTGCGTGGTGCATCGCGGCAATTTTTGGCTGCCGCTCGTTTTCCTTTGCCTTGTCGCGTGCGAGAAGCCGCCGAATTCTACTAGCGGCGCCTCGGACCCACGCCGGCCGGGGGAAGTGAGGATCGCCGAAGTCTCGCGGCAGTTCCTGAAGATCGAGCCGGTCGGGGCGACGTCCGCCGAGGGCGTGCGCACGTATTTCGGCCGCACGGCGTTTCGTCCCAAGGCGCTCTCGGCGGTGACCGCGCCGTTCCCGGGGCGCGTCACCGAGGTCCTGGTCGAGCCGGGGCAGCGTGTGCGCGCGGGCGCTCCGCTCTTCGCCCTGGAAAGCGCCGACGTGCTTCAGGCGCGCACAAACCTGGAGCAGGCACGGCTCAAGGCCCGCCATGCGCAGGAAATGCTCGCCCGCCAAAACGAGATGGCGAAGCGCGGCGTAGGAGTCGAGGTCGAGCGTTTCGAGGCCGAAATGAAGGCGCGCGAAGCCGATTCGGAGCTCAAGCGCGCGCAGGCCAGCGCCGCGCTCGCCGGCCCGGGGGAGGGCACGCGGGTCGAGGTGCGCTCTCCCACCGAGGGCATCGTGGTGACCGTCAAGGTGACGCGCGGCGCGACCGTGCCTTCCGGCGGCGAGCCGCTGGTCGAGATCGGCAACCTCGGCGGCCTGTGGGTGGTCGCCGACGTGCCGGAGAACGAAATCAACCTCGTCGCCAAGACGGCCAAGGCCGAGGTCGAGATCACTGCGCTCAACCTCAGCCTCTCGGGCCGCCTCGCCGGCGTCGCCCCGCGCAGCGACCCCGAGACGCGGCGCACGCCGTTCTACGTCGAGCTCGAGCGTGCGCCGGCCGACCTGCGCGCCGGGCTGCTGGTGCGGGTGTCGGTCTTCGCGCCCGGCCAGTCCGGCGAGATCTGGCTGCCGGTGACCGCGGTGCTGCTCAAGGAGGGGGGCAAGCGCGTCGTGTACGTCGAGTCCGAGCCGGGCAAATTCGTGCCGCGCGAGGTCCAGGTGACCGACGAGCGCGGCGGAAAGGTGCGGGTCCTCAAGGGCCTGCAGCCCGGCGAGCGGGCCGTCATGCAAGGAGCGCTGCTCGTCGACCGAGAGGCCGAGCAGCTGCTCTAGCGCATGCTCAACCGGCTGATCGAAATCTGCGTCCACCGCCGGGTGGCGGCGATCTTCGCGGTGCTGATCGCGGCCGCGTTCGGCGTCCACGCCTACCTCAACACCCCGATCGAGGCTTTCCCCGACGTCACCAACGCGCAGGTCACGGTGATCGCGCAGATGCCGGGTTACGCCCCCGAGGAGATCGAGCGCAGCATCACCGTGCCGCTCGAGCGCGTGCTGAACGGCACCCCGCGCATGATGCAGCTTCGCAGCGAGAGCCTGTTCGGCCTGTCGCTCGTCACGCTCACCTTCGACGACGACGCCGAGCCGTTCATCTCGCGCATGCAGGTGGCGCAGCGCATGGCGCAGGCCGACCTGCCGGATGGCGTCACGCCGAAGCTCGCGCCCGAGGCCACGCCGCTCGGCGAGGTGTACCAGTTCCGCGTCACGAGCGACCGGCACGACCTCTATCAGACGCGTGCCGAGCTCGAGTGGACCATCACGCGCGTACTCAAGCAGGTGCCCGGCGTGGCCGACGTAGTGACCTTCGGCGGTTACCTCAAGGAGGTCCACGTGCGCGCGTACCCGGACCGCCTGCGCGCGCACGGCATCACTCTGACCGAGGTCGGTGACGCGCTCGCCAAGACCAACATCAACGTGGGCGGGGGCTTCGTGCGCCACGGCGACCAGGAGCTCACCGTGCGCGGCATCGGCTACATCGCGTCGGTGGAAGACATCCGCCGCACGGTCCTCAAGGCGCGCGACGGCACCCCGGTGATGGTCGGCGACATCGCCGAGATCGTGCAGTCGAACACGCCGCGGCGCGGCGCCGTCGGCTGGAACGAGCAGAAGGAGGCGGTCGAGGGCTTCGTCCTCATGCGCCGCAGCGAGAACCCCTCGCGCGTCTTGCAGGGCGTGCACGAGAAGATCGAGGAGCTCAACGCCAAGATCCTGCCGAAGGGGATGCAGATCGTGCCGTTCTACGACCGCACGCTCCTCGTGAGCAACACGCTTAGCACCGTCAACAGCAACCTGCTGCACGGGTTTCTCCTGGTGGTCGGCGTGGCGTGGCTCTTCTTCCGCAGCCTCACCGGCTCGCTCATCGTCGCCGCGGTGATCCCGCTCGCGCTGCTTGGCGCGTTCCTCGGGCTTTACGTGCTCGGCATGCCGGCGAATCTCATCTCGATGGGGGCGATCGACTTCGGCATCCTGGTCGACGGCGCGGTGGTGCTGGTGGAGAACGTGCTGCACTCGCTGCAGCACGAGCGGCCGCGGACGCGGCGCGAGGTGCTGCGCCTCGTGATCGCGTCGACCGAGGCGGTGGCGCGGCCCACGCTCTTCGCCATGCTCATCATCATCGCGGCGCTGGTGCCGGTGTTCACGCTGCAGCAGGTGGAGGGCCGCATCTTCCGCCCGCTCGCGCTGACCTACTCGTTCGCGCTGGTCGCCGCGCTGGTCCTGTCGCTCACCCTGGTTCCGGCGCTGTGCGCGCTCGGCTTCGTGCGCGGCCGGCCGAGCCGCGAGCCGCGCTGGATCGAGCAGGCGCGCGTGCGCTACCGCGACTGGGTCGGACGCCTGATCGGCGCGCGAGCACCGATGCTCGCCGTCGCCGCGGCCTTCCTCGCGGCGAGCGTGTATCTCGGCAGCAGGCTGGGGACGGAGTTCCTGCCGGAGCTCGACGAGGGCGACTTCGTGGTGTTCGTCGAGATGCCGCCGTCGATCGCGCTCGAGGCGGCGCAGACCATGCTGATCGAGGTGCGCAAGCGCATCCTGACCTTCCCCGAGGTGGCGCAGGTGCTCTCCGAGAACGGGCGCCCGGAGGATGGCACCGACAACGAGAACCCGAACATGAGCGAGACCTTCGTGCGCCTGCGGCCGCGCGAGGAATGGCGCAAGGGCTACGGCAAGGACCGCCTGATCGACGAGATGCGCGAGTCGCTCGACCAGATTCCGGGAGTGCGTTACAACTTTTCCCAGCCCATCAAGGATAACGTCGAGGAAGCGGTCGCCGGGGTGCGCGGCAAGGTGGTGCTCAAGATCTACGGCACCGACATGAAGGTGATGCGCGACACGCTGGAGCAGGCGCGTCTGAAGCTCGCCCCGGTGGCCGGCGTGGTCGACCTGGGCCTGTACCGCGACGCCACCGTGCCGCAGCTGCAGATCCAGCTCGACCGCGAGGCGCTGGCGCGCGCGGGCATCCCGGTCGCCGCGGCGAACGACTTCGTCGGCACCGCGCTCGCCGGCAAGGTGACCACCACCTTCTGGGAAGGCGAGCGCCCGGTGCCGGTGCGCCTCATCCTGCCGGCCCCGGCGCGCGAAAACCATCTTGCGATCGGCGATCTCGCAGTGCCGCGTCCCTCCGGCGGCAGCGCGCCGCTGCGCGAGCTGGCGCGGATCAGCGTCGCCGCCGGCGCCGCCAACATCTACCGCGAAGCGAACAGCCGCTATCTCGCGCTCAAGTTCAACGTCGAAGGCCGCGACATGGGCTCGGTGGTGAAGGACGCGATCCGGGCGGTCTCCGCGGGGGTCAAGGTGCCCGACGGCTACTACTTCGCCTGGGGCGGCGAGTTCGAGAACCAGCAGCGGGCGGTGCGGCGGCTGCAGATCATCGTGCCGATCGCGCTCGCCGCGGTGCTGGCGCTGCTCTATACCGCCATCCAGTCGGGCCGCGCCGCCGCGGCGATCCTGCTGGCGGCGCCGTTCGCGCTCACCGGCGGCGTGTTCGGCCTCTGGGCCGGAGGCATGCCGATCTCGGTGAGCGCCATCGTCGGCTTCATCGCGCTGCTCGGCCAGGTGTCGTTGCTCGGCCTGCTGGTGGTGAGCGCGATCGAGGCGCGCCGGCGCCAAGGCGCCGCCCTCTCGGCCGCGGTGGTCGAGGGCAGCGTCGAGAAGCTGCGCGCGGTGCTGATGGCCGCGCTGCTCGCGCTGTTCGGCCTGCTGCCGATGGCGATCTCCACCGGCGTCGGCAGCGAGACGCAGCGCCCGTTCGCGCTCGTCATCGTCGGCGGCATGGTCACCACGCTCGTGATCACGCTGCTCCTCCTGCCCGCGGTGTACTACATGACGGCTTCCGAGCGCTATGTCACCCCAGAGGAACTGGATGAAGCGGCTTAGCGCGCTCCTGCTTTTCTTCTCCTTCGACGCCTCCGCCCAGCTGCCCGAGCGCGTCACGCTGGACGAGGCGCTGCGCATCGTGAGCGAGGGCCCGCGCGTGGTCGCGTCGCAGCGAGACGCCGACGCCGCGCGCGCGGATCGCGACGCGGCCGGCGCGTTCGCCAACCCGAACCTGTCGATCGGGCGCGCGCGCCCCTCCGGCGGCGAACGCACGATCTTCGACGCCAATTCGCAGGACCAGGCTTCTCTCGAGCTGCCGGTACCGATCTTCGGCCAGCGCGCGGCACGCGTGCAGGTGGCCGAGCGGCAGGTGGAGCGGGCGCAGTGGCAGGTTCGGTCGACCCTCGGCGAAGCCAAGAAGAGCGCGGCGCTCGAGTTCGTGCGCCTGCTCGTCGCGCAGGAGAGCCTCACGCTGCGCCGGCGCGCCCGGGCCGAGATCGAGCGCATCCGCGGCATCGTCGCCGGGCGCCTCGACAACGGCATGGCGAGCCGCTACGACCTGGCGCGTGCCGACGCCGAGCTCTCGCTTTCGTCGATCGGCGTGCAGAAGGCCGAGGCCGAGGCCGCCGAGCATGCCGCGGCGCTCGCCGCGCTCGCCGGCGCCGGCGCGTGGCGGCCGCAGGCGCAAGGCGCGCTCGAGGCGCTGCGGTCGGCGCCGCCGGTCGACGCCGATGCGCTGCTCGAGCGCAGCCCCGCGCTGCAGACGGCGCGCGCCGAGACGCGCGCCGCCGAGGCGCGCATCGAGCTCGCGCAGCGCGAGCGCTTCCCGGTGCCGAGCATCGGCGTCGCCCGCACCTGGACCAACGGGCCTTTCGGGGCCGCCAACTTCCTCGGCGTGTCGAGCGAGATCCCGATTCTCGACACGCGCCGCGCGCAGGAGGACAAGGCGCGGGCCGAGGCCGCCGCGACGCGCAGCCGCGAGCGCGCGATCGAAGCCGGGCTGCGCGCCGAGCTGCAGCGCCACATCGAGGCGCTGCGCGCGCGGCGCGCGGCGCTCGAGCGCCTGAAGGCCGGCGACGCCGCGTTCCTCGAGATGGCGGAGTCCGCGTACCGCCTGGGGCGGGCGACGCTCTTCGAGCTGCTCGACGCGCGGCGGACCCAGCTCGAGGCCGCCGACGCGCGTCTCGAGCTGCTCGGCGCCATCGCCGAGTCGGGCATCGAGATCGAGGCGATTTCCGGCTCGCTCTAGGCGCGGATTGCGGTTCAAGTGGTTGCAAGGTTTCGGAGCTAAGGTGCTCGAATGCATGCGGCAACCCGCGCCGTGGTGCATAGCAGCAACGATGCGCGGCGATCGAGCCGCCTTGCGCATCTGGCCTTCTGGCGTCCAGCGCTGCGAGTCTTGTGCTATCACCGGGTTCAACCGGTCCGCCGCGATCGTTTCAGCGTCACGACCGAGCAGCTCGAGGAGCAGCTCAGCTACCTCGCGCGCTCGGGCTTTCGCTTCATCCACGTGCGCGATCTTTTCTCCTCTGCGGCGTTGCCGCAGCGGCCGCTGATTCTCAGCTTCGACGACGGATACGTAGACAACCTCGAGCACGCCGTGCCCGTCCTGCGCAGGCATGGCGCCAAGGCCACGATCTTCATCGCCACGGGCTGCGCGGGCGGCAGCGCGCAGTGGGTCGATGGCGGGGCGCCATTGATGGGCCCGCTCCAGTTGCGCGAGCTGGAGCGCGAAGGCATCGAGCTCGCCTTGCACTCTCACTCGCATCGCGCCTTTGAAACCATGCCGCTCGACGAAATCGAAGCCGATGTCAGGAAAAACCTCGATTACTTTCGCCTGCACGGCATCGGCGTCACGCCGGCGTTGGCCTATCCGTACGGCTCACGTCCGAAGCGCTCGCTGCCCGAGCTCGCGCGGCGGCTCTCCGCTCTCGGCATCCCGCTCGCGTTTCGCCTGGGCAACCGGTTGAACCGGCTGCCGCTTTCGAATCGGTACGAAATACAACGCATCGTCGTGCGCGGCGACGCGGGCATGGTGGCGTTCCGCCGCAGGCTCCGGTTCGGAAAGCTGCTCTAGCATGATGAGGCTCAGCGTCATCCTGGTCGTGCGAGACGAGGCGCATTGCCTCGAGCGTTGCCTACGCTCGGTCCGTGCGATCGCGGATGAGATCGTGGTCCTCGATTCGGGCAGCAGCAACGGCACGGTCGCGATCGCCCGCTCTTTCGGCGCTCGGGTCGAAAGCACGGATTGGCCGGGTTTTGGTCCGCAAAAAAACCGCGCGCTGAACCGCGCCCGCGGCGAATGGATCCTGTCGATCGACGCCGACGAGCAGGTCACGACTGAGCTTGCGGCCTCAATCCGCGCCGCGGTCGATTCGCCGGGGCGTAAGGTGAACGGCTACCTCATCCGTTTCCTCGCTACCTGGTGCGGCAAGCCGGTGCGCTTCGGCGACTGGGGACGGAAGCGGCATTTGCGGCTGTTCCGCCGTACGGCCGCGCACTTCACCGACGTGCCGGTCCACGAACGGGTCCTGTGCGAGCCTCCGATCGGAAGGCTCGACGGCTACATGATCCACGATTCGATTGCGAGCGAGGAAGAGGCGCGCGAGAAAACGCGCCTGTACGCCGAGCTTGGCGCGCGGCTCTTGCGCGCCCGCGGCGTCGGCGGATTCGGCCCGGCGCTCCTGCATGCCGCGTGGGCTTTTGCGCGCGGGTTCGTGCTGAAGGCCGGGTTTCTCGACGGCGTCATTGGCTGGAAGATCGCGCGGGAAGTGACACGGCGGACATGGCTTCGCTACCGCCTGGCAGGCGAGCCGGCAGGATTCGACCAGCTTCACCATGAGGTGGTGGTTCTCGCCCGGTTCGCGCTTTTCATTGCGTTAATGCTGCTGGCCGGCGTAGCCGCCGCAGCCTGACTCGACGCCGCGCGCTATTCTTCGGCTTCGCCCGAGGATATGGCCCATGGATGTCGCGATCCTGTTCGCCCTGATTCTGCTGAACGGCGCCTTCGCCATGTCGGAGATCGCGCTGGTCGCCGCGCGCAAGGGCCGCCTGCAGCCGCTCGCCGACGAGCGCGACGCCGGCGCGCTCGCGGCGCTGCGCCTGCGCGAGGAGCCGACGCGGTTCCTTTCCACCATCCAGATCGGCATCACGTCCATCGGCATCCTGAACGGCATCGTCGGCGAAGCCGCCTTGGCGCCGGTGCTCGCCGGATGGCTGCACGCGCGCGGCCTCGAGGGAAGGTTCGTGGAATACGCGGCGACGGCCGCGGTGGTGGTGCTAATCACGTATTTCTCCATCGTCCTGGGCGAGCTCGTGCCCAAGCGCCTGGCACAGCTCGATCCGGAGGCCGTGGCGCGGCGCGTGGCTCGGCCGATGGAGCTGCTCGCGCGGATCGCGCGCCCGTTCGTCGCGCTGCTCGCCGGCTCGACGCGGCTCGTGCTGCGCGCGCTCGGGCTGAAGGACGCGCAGGCGCGCCCCGTGACCGAGGAGGAGATCCACGCGCTACTGGTCGAGGGCTCGGAGTCCGGCGCGATCGAGGAAGAAGAACACGACATGGTGCGCAACGTGTTTCGCCTCGACGACCGCCAGCTCGGCTCGTTCATGGTGCCGCGGCGCGAGGTTGTCAGCCTCGATGTCGCCCTGCCCTGGGAGGAGAACGTGAAGCGCCTCGAGGATAGCGGGCACACCCGCTATCCGGTGGTGCGCGGCGGGCTGCGCGACATCGTCGGCGTCATCAGCGCCCGCAACCTCTTGAGGCGCGCGTTGCGCGGCCAGCCGCCGCAGTGGGAAAGCGATCTCCAGCCGCCGGTGTTCGTGCCGGAGAGCCTGACCGGGATGGAGCTGCTGCAGAACTTCCGCGCTTCCGGGGTGCAGCTTGCGTTCGTCGTCGACGAGTACGGCGAGGTGCTCGGCATCGTCACCCTGCGCGACGTGCTCGAGGCGATCACCGGCGAATTCCGCTCCGCGCGCGCCGAGGACCAGTGGGCGGTGATGCGCGAAGACGGCTCCTGGCTGCTCGACGGCCTGATGCCGATCCCGGAGCTCAAGGACCGGCTCGGGCTCAAGGCGCTGCCCGAGGAGGAGCGCTACCACACGCTGAGCGGCCTGCTGATGATGCTGCTCGGCCGCCTGCCTCAGACTGGCGACCGGACCGACTGGGACGGCTGGCGCTTCGAGATCGTCGACATGGACGGCAAGCGCATCGACAAGGTGCTCGCCGCCGCGCTCAAAAGCGATACCCCGCCCGCAGCTCGATGAAATTGATGCCGGGGTTGGGATGCGCGATCCCGCCGTTGGAAAGGTGCTGCAGCCGCAGCGACGCGTCATAGCTCTGCTGGGGCCCGAACCGCACCCCCGCGCCGAGATGGTCGCCGTACTGGAAATGGGTGGAGAAGTCGGTGTCGGCGTTGATGCGCAGGTTCGACAGCAGGTGGAAGCCGATCGCTGCCTCGAAGTAGGGCACGAGTGCCGTGCGTGCGGCACGCTCGAGGCGGAACACGGGGGTGATCCCGAGGTCCCAGACCTCCTGGTGCGGCTCGCCGGGCTTGAGCGGGCCGCTCCAGCGTCCGAGCTGCAGGTCCCAGTAGGCGCCGAGGGTCCACGAGCGCTCGGCGAACCAGCGCCGCTGCCAGCTCCATTGCAGGCCGGCGCGCCACAGGTCGGTGTCGTCTTCGCCCTGGCCCACCTCGAAGGACACGCCGTCGAGCGCATGCGCGCTTGAAACGAGGCCCGCACTTGAAACGAGGGCGACGAGCGCGGCCGCGAGCGTTTTTCGTATCATTGCTGCAACCGGATTCAGGAAACCATGGCCCAATACGTTTACACGATGCGCCGGGTCGGCAAGGTCGTCCCGCCCAAGCGCACCATCCTCAAGAATATCTCGCTGAATTTCTTCCCGGGCGCCAAGATCGGCGTACTCGGGCTGAACGGCTCGGGCAAGTCGAGTCTGCTGAAGATCATGGCAGGCGCGGATGAAAACTACGACGGCGAGGTGATCCGCATGCCGGGCATCCGGGTGGGCTATCTGGAGCAGGAGCCGCGTCTGCCCGAGGGAAAAACCGTTAAGGACGCAGTGGAGGAGGCGCTGGGCGAGACCGCGGCGGCCAAGAAGCGCCTCGACGAAGTGTATGCGGCGTACTCGGAGCCCGACGCGGACTTCGACAAGCTCGCCGAGGAGCAGGCGCGCCTGGAGGCCATCATCAACGCAGGCGGCGCCGACGAGCTCGAAGTCGCGGCCGACGCGCTGCGCCTGCCGCCCTGGGAGCAGAAGGTGGACGTGCTCTCGGGCGGCGAGAAGCGCCGGGTCGCGCTCTGCCGCCTGCTCTTGTCCAGGCCCGATCTGCTCCTGCTCGACGAGCCGACCAACCATCTGGACGCGGAGAGCGTGGAATGGCTCGAGCAGTTCCTGCAGCGTTTTCCGGGCACGGTGGTCGCCGTAACGCATGATCGGTATTTCTTGGATAACGCCGCGGGGTGGATCCTCGAGCTCGATCGCGGCTACGGCATTCCGTGGGAGGGCAACTACTCGAGCTGGCTCGAGCAGAAGGAAAAGCGCCTGCAGCTCGAGGCGAGCCAGGAAGCCGCGCGGATCAAGGCGATGCAGGCCGAGCTGGAATGGGTGCGCCAGAACCCGAAGGGGCGGCAAGCGAAGTCGAAGGCGCGGCTCGCACGCTTTGAAGAATTGTCTTCCTATGAAACTCAACAAAGAAACGAGACCCGGGAGATTTTTATTCCCGTCGCCGAGCGCCTGGGGAACGAGGTCATCGAGTTCGCAGGCGTGTCGAAGGGCTACGGCGATCGCCTGCTGATCGACAAGCTCTCGTTCCAGGTTCCGCCCGGCGCGATCGTGGGCATCATCGGCCCGAACGGGGCAGGAAAGTCCACGTTGTTCCGCCTCCTCACGAAAAAAGAAAAACCCGATGCCGGGACGATCACGCTCGGAAGCACCGTGAAGCTCGCGCATGTCGATCAGGCGAGGGACGCGCTGCAGGGCGCGAAGACCGTGTGGGAGGACGTTTCGGGCGGGCAGGACACGATCACGGTGGGCAAGTTCCAGATGCCGTCGCGCGCCTACCTCGCGCGCTTCAATTTCCGCGGCGCGGACCAGCAGAAGCTCGTAGCCCAGCTCTCGGGCGGTGAGCGCGGCCGGCTGCACCTCGCCAAGATGCTGGTCTCGGGCGCCAACGTGCTGCTGCTCGACGAGCCCTCGAACGACCTCGACGTCGAGACCCTGCGCGCGCTCGAGGAGGCGCTGCTCGAGTTCGCCGGCTCGGTGCTCGTGATCTCGCACGACCGCTGGTTCCTCGACCGCATCGCCACCCACATCCTCGCGGCGGAAGACGACTCGCAGTGGCGGTTCTTCAACGGCAACTACCAGGAATACGAGGCGGACAAGAAGAAGCGCCTCGGCGAGGAGGCCGCGCGCCCCCATCGCATCAAATATAAAGCTCTGAAGAAATGAAAATCGAGATCTAACCTCTGTTCACAGCAGCGGGGCGAAAAGGCGCGCGATCCCGTCGCGCAGCTTGATCGCGGGCGGCCGCGCGTTGACTTCGTCGAGGCTGACGCGGCGCGAGCCGGCGCGGCGCTCGACGATGAGCTGGTCCATCCAGCGGCCGAACCGGCGGCAATACGACTCGACGTTGAACTCGAAGTTGAGGCGCAGGCTGCGCGCATCCCAGTTGCCGGAGCCGAGGAAGGTCCAGTGCGCGTCGACACACATCAGCTTGGAGTGGTCGAACGGTCCCGGCCGCATCCAGACCCGGCAGCCGCGGTCGAGCACCTGCCAGAGCTGGTGCACCATGGCCCACCGGACATGGGGCAGGTCGGTTTCCTCCGGCAGGACGATGTCGACGTCGACGCCGCGCAGCGCGGCCGCGTCGAGCGCCGACACGATCCCGCCGTCCGGGAGGAAGTACGGCGTGCAGATGCGCACGGTGCGCTGCGCCGCGTTGATCGCGCCGAGGTAGGCCCAGCGCAGCCGCTCGAAGGACTCGTCCGGGCCGGCTTCGATGCCGCGCGCGAGCGAGTCGCCGGCCGGTTCGATCTGCGGGAACCACTCCGGGCCGCGCAGCGCCTCGTCGGTGGTGAAGAGCCAGTCGTCCGCGAATACCTCCATGAGGTGCGCCACGACGGGTCCGCGCACGCGGAAATGCGTGTCGCGATAGGGACGCACGCCCCAGTAGTCCCGGTCGATGTTCATGCCGCCGGTGAAGCCGAGCCCGCCGTCTACCACCAGGATCTTGCGGTGGTTGCGCAGGTTGAATGCGTTCAGCCGCGCCGGCACCACGGGCGGGTTGAAATCGCCGACCGGCACGCCCGCCTGGCGCAGCCGCTTCGCCGGGGAATGCAGCGAGAAGCGGCAGCTCACGTCGTCGATCAGGACGCGCACCGCCACAGCGCGCTGGTGCGCGCGGATCAGCGCATTGACGAAGTTCGCGCCGATGCCGTCAGCGTGAAAGATATACGACGAGAGCGCGATGGAAGCGCGTGCTTCGTCGATCGCCTGCAGCATCGCCGGATAGGTCTCGGCGCCGTCGACCAGCGGCTCGATCGCATTGCCTGGCAGGAGCGGCCGCTCGACCACTTCGCCGACCAGGCGAGCGAGCGGCACGAGCTCGCTGACCGGCAGGCGCTCGTCCGACCCCGAGGTCGTGCGCACGCGGACCAGGTCGCGGCGCAGGCGTGCGGCGCGCCGCTGCACCCGGTTCACGCCGAAGAAGACGTACAGGATCCCGCCGAGGATCGGCAGCAGCCACGCGAGCAGCACCCAGAGCGCGGCCGAGCGCGGATCGCGCTTGTAGATGACTGCGTGGCCGGCCGTGAGCAGGGCCACGGCGAGCGCCACGACGCCAAAGACAAGGTCGAAGGGACGGCTCAACCGTCGAAGAGTAGGACAAAATCAGGCCGACTGCTGCGAACCAGCGAGGTCGGCGGAAAAGAGCGCGGCTTGCACCGCGATGTCGCCGCCGATATTCTTGAGCGAAACGCGCATAGATATAAACCCCTTACAGCTTGAAGCGCGAAGTCTTGGCCGGGATCAAATGCGGCAGGCCGGCCGGAACCGACCATCAGCATAGGGAATTCATGACCGAGAAGATCAACCGCCGGCAATTCATCCTGCGCTCCGCAGCCTCGGCCGCCGCAGGAGCAGGGGGCGCGCTCCTCCCCGCGCAGGCCCAGAACATCGTCACCGATGCGAGACAATCCCAGCTCAAGTGGTCGAAGGCGCCGTGCCGCTTCTGCGGCGTGGGCTGCGGGGTCAACGTGGCGGTCAAGGACGGCCAGGTCGTCGCCACGCACGGCGATCCGCAGGCCGAAGTGAACCGCGGCGTCAATTGCGTCAAGGGGTATTTCCTCTCGAAGATCATGTACGGCGAGGACCGGCTGACGCGGCCGCTCCTGCGCATGAAAAACGGCCGCTACGACAAGTCCGGCGAGTTCACCCCGGTAACCTGGGACCAGGCCTTCGACGTCATGGCGCAGAAGTGGAAGGCCGCGCTCAAGGCGAAGGGACCGTCCTCGGTCGGCATGTTCATGTCAGGGCAGTCGACGATCTGGGAAGGCTACGCCGCGGTGAAGCTCATGAAGGCGGGCTTGCGCTCCAACAACATCGACCCGAACGCACGCCACTGCATGGCGAGCGCCGCCGTGGGCTTCATGCGCACCTTCGGCATCGACGAGCCGATGGGCTGCTACGACGACATCGAGCAGGCCGACGCCTTCGTGCTGTGGGGCTCGAACATGGCGGAGATGCATCCCATCCTGTGGCAGCGCATCGCCGACCGGCGCCTCGCGCACCCGCACGTCCAGGTGGCGGTGCTCTCCACGTTCGAGCACCGCAGCTACGACCTCGCCGACCAGACGCTGACCTTCACGCCGCAGACCGACCTCGCCATCCTGAACTACGTGGCGAACTACATCATCCAGCGCGGCGCGGTGAACAAGGACTTCGTCTCGAAGCACGTCGCGTTCCGCCTCGGCAATACCGACATCGGCTACGGCCTGCGCCCCGAGCACGAGCTGCAGAAAGCGGCGAAGAACGCCGCCGACCCGGGCGGCTTCAGGCCGATCTCGTTCGAGGAGTACGCGAAGTTCGTGTCCAAGTACGACGTCAAGTACGCCGCCAAGCTCTCCGGCGTGCCGGCGGAGCGGCTGCAGAAGCTGGCGCAGCTCTACGCCGATCCCAAGACCAAGGTGATGTCGTTCTGGACCATGGGGTTCAACCAGCACACGCGCGGCGTGTGGGCGAACCACATGATCTACAACCTGCACCTCCTCACCGGCAAGATTTCAACGCCGGGCAACAGCCCGTTCTCGCTCACCGGCCAGCCGTCGGCCTGCGGCACCGCGCGCGAGGTCGGCGTGTTCGCGCACCGTCTGCCCGCCGACATGGTCGTGACGAACCCGAAGCATCGCGCCATCGCCGAGGAGATGTGGAAGCTCCCGGCCGGAACCATTCCGGAGAAGCCGGGCTTTCATGCGGTACTGCAGAGCCGGATGCTGAAGGACGGCCAGCTCAATTGCTACTGGACCCAGACCACCAACAACGTCCAGGCCGGCGCCAACGCGGCGAACGAGACCTGGCCGGGGTTCCGCAACCCGGACAACTTCATCGTCGTCTCCGAGGTTTATCCGACGGTGACCACCGCGGGCGCCGACCTCGTCCTGCCGAGCGCGATGTGGGTCGAGAAGGAGGGCGCCTTCGGCAACGCCGAGCGGCGCACGCAGTTCTGGAACCAGCTCGTCAACGCGCCGGGGCAGGCGCGCTCGGACCTGTGGCAGATCATGGAATTCTCCAGGCGCTTCAAGGTCGAGGAGGTCTGGCCGCCGCAGCTCCTGGAGAAGAAGCCCGAGTACAAGGGCAAGACGCTCTTCGACGTGCTCTTCCGCAACGGCGAGGTCGACAAGTTCCCGAACTCGCAGCTCAACCCGGAATACGCGAACGACGAAGCGAAGGCGTTCGGCTTCTACGTGCAGAAGGGCCTGTTCGAGGAATACGCGCGGTTCGGCCGCGGCCACGGCCACGACCTCGCGCCCTTCGACACCTATCACAAGACCCGCGGCCTGCGCTGGCCGGTGGTCGACGGAAAAGAGACCCGGTGGCGCTTCCGCGAAGGCGAGGATCCTTACGTGAAGCCGGGCACGGGGTTCCAGTTCTACGGCAACCCCGACGACAAGGCCTACGTCTACGCGCTGCCCTACGAGCCGCCCGCCGAAGTACCCGACCGCGACTATCCCCTGTGGCTCGTCACCGGTCGCGTGCTCGAGCACTGGCACTCGGGGTCCATGACGCGCCGCGTGCCAGAGCTCTATCTCGCGTTCCCGAACGCGGTGGTCTACCTGCACCCCGACGACGCCAAGGTGCTCGGCGTGCGCCGCGGCGACGAGGTCGAGATCGTCTCGCGCCGCGGCAGCATGAGCACCCGCGTCGAGACGCGCGGCCGCAACAAGCCGCCGAAAGGCGTGGTGTTCGTGCCCTGGTTCGACTCGAGCCAGCTCATCAACAAGGTGACGCTCGACGCGACCGACCCGATCTCGCTCCAGACCGACTTCAAGAAGTGCGCCTGCAAAGTGGTGAAGGTATGAAGTTGCTTTTGGGATTGTTGTTTGTTCCCTTCACGGTCTTGGGGCAGCAAGACCCCCTCCGCGGTGGGGCGCGCGTGGACGAGGTGGGCAAGGCGGCGCCGATGGTCAGCGCCGAGAACAACGACAAGAAGCGCGTGCGCTCCTACGCGATGCAGCCGCCTACGATTCCGCACAAGACCGACAACTACCAGGTCGACCGCTTCGCCAACAAGTGCATGGCCTGCCACGCGCGCACGCGCGCCGGGGAGACGCAGGCGACGCCGATCAGCATCACGCACTACATGGACCGCGACGGCAACTTCCTCGCCGATGTGTCGCCGCGGCGCTATTTCTGCGAGCAGTGCCACGTGGTGCAGATGCAGACCGAGCCGGCGGTCAAGAACCGCTTCCAGGACGTCGATTCGCTCATCAGGAAGCAGCAGAAGAAGTAACCGATGCGCGACCTCGCCGGCCGCTACTGGCGCACGCTCACGAGCCCGAGCGAGTACTACAGCCTCGGGTTCCTCACCATCGGCGGCTTCATCGGCGGCATCGTGTTCTGGGGCGCCTTCAACACCGCCATGGAGTTCACCAACACCGAGCAGTTCTGCATCGGCTGCCACGTGATGCGCGACAACGTGTACCAGGAGATCCAGCCCACCATCCACTTCACCAACCGCTCCGGCGTGCGCGCCAAGTGCGCCAACTGCCACGTGCCGCACGACTGGACCTACAAGATGGCGCGCAAGATGCAGGCTTCGAAGGAGGTGTGGGGGTTCATCTTCGGCACCATCAGCACGCGCGAGAAGTTCGTCGCCAAGCGCCGCGAGCTCGCCGAGCGGGAATGGGCGCGCTTCAAGGCGAACGACTCGCTCGAGTGCCGCAACTGCCACGAGTTCCAGGCGATGGACTTCACGCGCCAGAGCAAGCGCGGCGCCGACGCGCACTCCGGCTCCCTCGCCAGCGGTGACAAGACCTGCATCGATTGCCACAAGGGCGTCGCCCACCGACTCCCCGACATGGCCGGCCAATGACCCGTCGCCCCGCAACGACTCCCGAGGCGCAACAGCGCAAGACCGAGGAATGGCGCACCTGGGTCTTCTTCACGGTGTTCCTGGCGCCCATCCTGGCGGTGCTGGCGGTGAGCGGATGGGGCCTCGTAGTCTGGATGTACCAGCTTTTCGCCGGTCCGCCGACCTACTGACGAGAAACTATCCGGGCGCTGCGGCGGTCAGTTAGAAATATGCACGTGATGCCGCGCGCGAGGATCGAGGACTACGCCCTGATCGGGGACTGCGAGAGCGCGGCTCTCGTGGCGCGCGATGGGTCGATCGACTGGCTATGCCTGCCGCGCTTCGACTCGCCAGCGTGCTTCGCCGCGCTCCTCGGCGAGCCGCGGCACGGCCGGTGGAAGATCGGTTGTAACTCAAGAACGACGAAAAGGCGCTATCGCCCCGACACGCTGATCCTGGAAACCGAATTCGTCACCGACAGCGGCGCGGCGACGCTCATCGACTTCATGCCGGTGAGCGACGGGCGATCGGATCTCGTGCGCATGGTCGTGGGCACGCGCGGCCGCGTTGCGATGGAGATGGAGTTCATCCTGCGCTTCGACTACGGCGCCTCGGTGCCGTGGTTAACCAGGACGCACGAGGGCAAGGGCATCCGCGCGATCTCCGGCCCGGACAAGGTGGTGCTGTGCGCTCCGGTGCCGCTCGAGAACCGAGACATGAAGACTCGCGCCGAGTTCGAAGTTGCGGCAGGCGAGACTCTCTCTTTCGTCCTGACGCACGGCGCTTCGCACGTCGAAGTGCGCACCCCGGTCGATCCGGGGCGCGCGCTCGAAGACACCGAACGCTTCTGGCGCCGGTGGGCGGGGCAGTGCAAGCTGTCCGGTCCGTGGGACGCGCAGGTGCGCCGCTCGCTCATCACGCTGAAGGCGCTCACCTATGCGCCGACCGGCGGCATCGTGGCGGCACCGACGACCTCGCTTCCAGAGCGCCTTGGCGGAGTGCGCAACTGGGATTACCGCTACTGCTGGCTACGCGACGCCACGCTGACGCTGCTCGCGTTCCTCGACGGCCACCTCCACGAGGAGGCGCGGTCCTGGCGGGAATGGCTGGTACGCGCGGTGGCCGGCAGCCCCGACCAGATGCAGATCATGTACGGCATTGCCGGCGAACGGCGCCTGGCGGAGTGGGACATCGCCTGGCTCCCTGGCTACGAGCGTTCGGCGCCTGTGCGGGTGGGCAACGCCGCCGCCAACCAGCTTCAGCTCGACGTCTACGGCGAAGTCATCGATGCGCTCTACCAGGCCTGCAAGTCGGGGCTGGCACGCGACGACGTCGCCTGGGGCCTCCAGCTTGCACTGCTCGCGCATCTGGAAAGAGCATGGGTCGAGCCCGACTCCGGCATGTGGGAAGTGCGCGGGCCGCCGCGCCACTTTACCTATTCGAAAGTCATGGCCTGGGTCGCCTTCGACCGCGCGGTGAAGATGGTCGAAGGGATGGGGCTGCCCGGTCCGGTCGAGCGCTGGCGCGAGCTGCGCGACCGCATCCACCGCGACGTGTGCGAGCGCGGCTACAGCGAGCGGCGCCGCGCGTTCGTCCAGAGCTACGGCTCCGAGGGACTCGACGCGGCGCTGCTTCTCATTCCGATCACCGGCTTCCTGCCGGCGACGGATCCGCGCGTGCTGGGTACGGTCGACGCGATCCAGCGGGAGCTCACCGTCGACGGATTGGTGCAGCGCTACTTGACGCACGAGGGCCTGGACGGCTTGCCGCCGGGCGAAGGGGTGTTTCTCGCCTGCAGCTTCTGGCTCGCGGACAACTTCTGCCTGCAGGGCCGCCGGCGCGAGGCGCGGGAGCTGTTCGAGCGGCTGCTCGGCCTCGCGAACGACGTCGGCCTGCTCGCCGAGCAATACGATCCGGCGGCGCGCCGCTTCCTCGGCAACTTCCCGCAGGCCTTCTCCCACGTGGCCCTCGTCAATACGGCCTTCAACCTTGGCGAGGAGGAAAAGCCGGTCGAGCAGCGCGCGGAGAAAAGGGCCGCCTAGGCGTTTTCTGCCGGTGTATTGGCGCCGAGCAGGTCGAGAAAGACGCGTACCTTAGGCGGAACGAGCCGCCGTCCCGGAAGCAGCGCATGGATGCGAAGTGGCGCGCAGGTGTAGTCGACAAGAAGCGGCTGCAGCCGCTTGCGGCGCACATGCTCCTCGCAGAAGGTGAGCACGATGCGCGAGACCCCGAGCCCGTCGAGCGTAGCGCGCCTGCGCACGTCGGCGTTCGGGCTGCGCATGCGCGGCCGCAGCGGCACCGTGTGAACCCGGTTTTCCGCATCGGTGAAGGACCATTCTGCGTCCATGGGGGTGGCGATCGCAGGCAGCTCGGCCAGGTCCTGCGGCGTCTTCACCTTCGGAAATTTCTCGAGCAGCGCCGGCGCGGCGAATACGCCGCGCTTGAGCGAGAACACGTTGCGCGCGACGCGGCCGCTGTCCGGCAGGTCGCCGTCGAAGTACGAGAACACGATGTCGTAGCTGCGGTCGAGCGGGTCGATGCGCCCGTGCTCGACGTCGATGTCGATGCGCAGGTCCGGATAGCGCGCGAGCATCTCGCACGCCACTGCCCCGAGGTGATGCGCGCCGAACTCGTAAGGCGCGGCAATGCGCAGCCTTCCGGCGACGGCGTTGCCGCGCGCCGCGGCGTTGGCGCGCACCTCGCGCAGCCTTTGGAACATCGGTGCCGCGTCCTGGTAGAGCGACTCGCCGGCCTCCGTGGCGCGCACGCGGCGCGTAGTGCGCTGCAGCAGGCGCGCGCCGAGCTCGCCCTCCAGCCGCGAGACCGAGGCGCTGATGCTCGACTTGGGACGCGCCAGGGCCTTGGCCGCCGCGGTAAAGCCGCCATGCTCCAGCACGCAGCAGAAGGCATCGACGTCGTTCCAGTCCATTGTTCGGTATTCTGAACAATCTATTCCGCGACGGCAATTTATCGCGGCGGGCCGCCTTCTTAAACTACGACCTTGAGAGGAGAACCGGCGTGGCTTTCCTGACCAACACTTGGTACGTCGCCGCCTGGGACCAAGAGCTTGCCGGCGGCAAGCTGCTCGCGCGCACCATCCTCGAGAAGCCGGTGCTCCTCTACAAGGGCGACAGCGGCCGGGTCGTCGCGCTCGACAACCGCTGCTGCCACCGCGGCGCGAAGCTCTCCAACGGCCGCCGTGAGGGCGACGACGTGCGCTGCATGTACCACGGCCTCAAGTTCGATCCTTCCGGCAAGTGCATCCAGATTCCCGGGCAGGACAACATTCCGAAGAACCTCGGCGTGAAGAGCTACCCGGTGCTGGAACGCGACCGCCTGGTGTGGATCTGGATGGGCGATTCGGCGCTCGCCGATCCGCGCAAGATCCTGGACTTTCCGTACCTGCGCGACCCGGCGTGGCGCGGCAGGCCGGACTACATGCATTACAAGGCGAACTACCTGCTCATCGTCGACAACCTCTCCGACTTCGCGCATCTCGCCTTCGTGCACACGAAGACGCTCGGCGGCTCGGAGGAGTACGCCTACAAGTCCAAGCCGACCGCCATCGAGCGACTCGAGGACGGCTTCCGCGTCGAGCGCTGGCACCTGGGTGCCGACGCCCCTCCGTTCCACAAGAAGGTGGTGCCTCACGCCGGAAAGGTCGACCGCCGCAACATTGCGCGCATGTACGTCCCGGGAATCTTCTTCATGGAGACGCTGTTCTCGCCCGCCGGCGCCGGCGCGCGCGAGGGCAACCTCGAGGGCGCGAAGCAATACCGCAATTGCCAGTTCTTCACGCCCGAAACGCAGCGCTCGACGCACTTCTTCTGGGATTACCTGCACGACTACGACCTCGATAATCCCGCTATCGCCGCTTCGCTGCGCGACAGCATGGTCGAGGGCTTCATGGAGGACAAGTTCATCATCGAGGGCCAGCAGGAGACGCTCGACGCCGATCCGGATTTCCGGATGAACGCCATCGTCGCCGACGCGCCCTTGGCGCATTTCAGAAGGACCCTAGAAAGAATGATCGCCGAGGAAAAGACCACAGCATCGTCTGTTCAGGAGACCGCACATGCCTAAGTTCGCCATCACGCCGCATTTCCGCCTGCACGAATGGGTCGCCGAGGAGAAGGGCTACTTCAAGGCGCAGGGACTCGACTACGAGTTCCACGGCGTCTTCGAGAACCACGCTACGCCCGACAAGGTCGGCGCCTTCCAGAACATCGAGAAGGGCCGCGACACCAACGTGAGCTGCGCCTGCCACTGGACGGTCAACGTCGCGGCGTCGGTGGGCCACGGCAAGCTCTACGCCGACTGCTACTCGGTCGCGCCCTCCGGGGTGTTCGTCCCGCCCGAGTCCGAGATCCGGCACCCGGAGCAGCTGAAAGGCGTGCCGATCTCGGTCGGCTACCAGTCGGGCAGCCACTACTCGACGATCCAGGCGCTCGAGCAGTACATGGCGCTCTCCGACATCAAGCTCTCCTTCGCCGACGGGATCCTGTTCGGGCGGCTGGAGAAGCTCGTCGACCGGCAGGTGCCGGCGGCGGCGGTGTTCTCCGGGCCGTACTATTTCCTGGAGCAGCTCGGCTTCCGCAAGGTGATCGACACGAGCTTCATGATGGCTACCATGATCACCGGCGATCCCGATCGCGAGGACCTGAAGAAATACTTCGCCGCCCTGCGCCTCGCGCAGCGCGACATCGACCTGCGGCCCGAGCTGTACACCAGGCACTACCGCAACGAGTTTCCCAGGCGCTTCCTCGAGCAGGTGGACACCCGCCGCTGGGGCCCGGGCGAGCGCATCGTGTTCGAGCCGTATACGAAAGAGGTGTTCGAGGATTCGTTCAAGTGGATTCGCGAACGCCAGATCTTCGAGCCGGGTACCATGGGGCAGGGCAAATACGAGGAGGCCTGCGTTTCCCTGACGGCGTAGGGGGAATAAGGGGCCGCGGAACGCTGCGGTGCACCGTGCCATCCAATGTGCGAGCCCTAAAGGAGAAGCGCATGGCACGCCTGGTGAAACGCACCGCCCACGAACCCGCCCCCTACATGATCAACGGCAAGGAGGAATGGCTTTGCCGGTGCGGCCTGTCGCAAAACCAGCCGTTCTGCGACGGCTCGCACAAGCTGACCCTCGACGAAAAGCCGGGCAAGATCTACTGGTACGACGAAGACGGCGAGCGCCACGAGACGCCGGACCAGTTCCCCGAAATCCGCACGTTCTGACATGGCCCGTCACGAGGTGACGCTGGCCGGCCATGAAGATGTCGCCGACGGCACCACCGCGTTCCGCTTCGAGAAGCCCGCCGGCTTCGCCTTCAAGGCCGGCCAGTCGGCGAACTTCGTTCTGCTCGAGCCGCCGCCCGAGCCGAACAGCGCGCGCCGCACCTTCTCGCTTGCGAGCGCGCCGCACGAGAACGAGCTCGTGGTCGCGACCCGCATGCGCGAGGGCAGCCATTACAAGCGCGCCTTGAAGGCCCTGCCGGCCGGGGCGAAGGTGAGGCTGGTCGGCCCGCTCGGCAACATGACGCTGCACGAGGACCCTGCGCGCGCGGCGGTGTTCATCGCGGGGGGCATCGGCATTACCCCGTTCAGGAGCATGCTGCGCAGCGCAGAGCACGAACGGCTCGAGCACCGCCTGTACCTCGCGTACTCGAACCGGCGTCGCGAGCATGCGGCGTTCCTCGACGAGCTGCAGGCGCTCGCGCAGCGCAACCCGCGCGTTCGGCTGCTCGCGCCGATGACCGACGCAGAAGGGATGCTCGATGAAGCAAAGCTGCAGCGCTTTGTCGGCGATGCGCCATCGCCGGTGTACTACCTCGCCGGACCACCCGCCATGGTCGAGGCGATGAAGGCAATCATCGCGCGTAACGGCGTCGTCGCCGATGACGTGCGCAGCGAAGAGTTCTTCGGCTACTAGCCGCCCGGGGCCGACCGATGACCACCGCCTTCGTGCTCGCCGGCGGGGGCAGCATCGGGGCGGTGCAGGTCGGGATGCTGCGCGAGCTGCTCGCGCACGGGGTGAAACCGGACCTCGTGGTGGGCTCGTCGGTCGGAGCGATCAACGGCGCCTACCTGGCCGGCGCGCCGAGCCTGGAAGGCGTGCAGAAGCTCGAAGCGATCTGGCGCAACCTGCGGCGCCGCGACGTTTTTCCGATCACCTGGCGCAGCGTGGCGGCGGCGGTTGCTCGACGCGGCCCCCTCGTCGATCCGGCCGGCCTGCGGGAGCTCCTGGAAACGCACCTGCCGTACAGTGAGCTGGAACGCGCGCCGGTTCCGCTGCACGTGGTCGCGACCGACATCCTCGGCGGCGCATTGGTGAAGCTCTCGAGCGGCTCGGCGGTGGAAGCAGTGCTCGCGAGCTGCGCGATCCCGGGCGCATTTCCCCCGGTGCGCGTCGGAGATCATCACCTGGTGGACGGCGCCGTGGCGAGCAACACGCCGATCCGCGTCGCGCTGGAGCTCGGCGCGTCGCGCCTGCTGGTGCTGCCGAGCGGCTACGCCTGCGCGCTGGAGAGTCCGCCGCGAGGCGCCGTCGCCACCGCGCTGCACGCCATCACGCTGATGATCGCGCACCAGCTCGTCATGGACCTCGAGCGCTGCGGCGGAAAGGCCGAGATCGTCACGGTGCCGCCGCTCTGCCCGCTCGCGGTTTCGCCGTATGACTTTTCGCGCGCCGGAGAGCTGATCGAGCGCTCCGCCGAGCAGACGCGCCGCTGGCTCCAGAAGGGCGGACTCGAGAAGCAGCGCATCCCGGGCGCGCTGCGCCCGCACGAAGACTGACGCCATTCGATGCCGCGTGGCTGCGCGGCGTTCCGGCGATGCGAGAGTTTTTGTTTTGACGGTTCCGGAAACGCGCGCGCGCGCCGGTGCATCCAATGCTCGTCGACAACAACCAGGATCGTCCCATGCGCGCACTCGCTCTCGCCTCGACCGTCGGTCTTTCCGTCATCGCATTCACCATGCTCGCCGGGGCGGACGAAGGCAGGGACGGCGACGAGCGCGCCCTGTCCCAAAACGATCGTAATATCAATGCGCACGCGCGCAACGCGGTCGCGGAGGGCAGACAGATTTTCCGCTTCGACACGTTCGGCTCGGAGGCCTTCTTCGGCGACGCGTTGCAGTTGCACAAAGCCATCGCCGGGGCGAAGAACGGCGGTGTCGGACCCGGCGTGAGCCCGAAGACCGCGCTCGCCGTGGGTCTCAAGGTGGATGCAGATGCGCTGCCCGAGAACCTGAAGGCGCAGATCAAGGCTGGCAAGGTCAACCTCGACGATCCGGCCACCACCCTCGCGCTGCTGCAGCTCAACGCGGTCGTCGGACTCACCGGCAAGTTCGACCAGTCCGGGAAGATCCAGTCGCTTGGCGCGCAATGCGCGCTATGCCACTCGCAGGTGGACGACTCCTTTGCGCCGGGCATCGGCAAGCGCCTGGACGGCTGGGCCAACCGCGACCTCAACATCGGGCTCATCGTGTCGCTCGCTCCGAACCTCAAGCCCTTCACCGATCTTCTCGGCGTCGACGAAGCGACGGTCAAGAAGGTGCTGACGAGCTGGGGTCCGGGTCGCTTCGACGCCATATTGGACAAGGACGGCAGGGCCTTCCGGCCCGACGGCGGACAGGCGGGCACGCTGATACCCCCCGCGTTTGGTCTTGCCGGCGTGAACCTCCACACCTGGACCGGATTCGGCTCGGTGCCGTACTGGAACGCCTATGTCGCGGCGACCGAGATGCACGGCTCGGGAACGTTCTTCGACCAGCGGCTCAACAATCCGGACCAATACCCGGTGGCGGCGAAGAGCGGTTCTTTCAATACCCGCGGCACGCCCGATCTCGTGAGCAGCAAGCTGCCGGCACTGCACTTCTATCAGCTCGCCATCCCCGCGCCCAAGGCTCCCAAGGGCAGCTTCGACGTCGCGGCGGCGGGGCGCGGAAAGGAAGTGTTCGAGGGCAGGGGCCAGTGCGCGACCTGCCACGTGGCGCCTACCTATACGGAGCCCGGGGAGAATCTGCACTCGCCGGAGGAGATGGGCATCGACTCGTTCCAGGCGGACCGCTCGCCGACGCACAAGTACCGCACGGCGCCGCTCGCCGGGCTGTGGACGCACCAGAAGGGCGGCTTCTATCACGACGGCCGCTTCGCGAACCTGGCGGCCGTGATCGACCACTACGACCGCAACTTCCGGCTCGGGCTGAACGGCCAGGAGAAGGCGGACCTCGTCGAGTACTTGAAATCGTTGTAGAAGTTCCTGGATTTGTTCAGTAGTTCCTGAGCGCTCCGTGCGCGCCCCAGCAAAATAGGGCCATGCGAAAAGGAGCGCTCTGGGTGGTGGGCCTCGCCGCGGCGTTGGCCGCGGCGCCGGCCGCGGCGCAGGACTGGCCGGCGCATGAACTCACCCTGGTGGTGCCTTTCGCCGCGGGCGGCGACGACGACATCCTCGCGCGCATGCTGGCGCCGCGCCTCTCGCAGTTCCTGGGGCAGCCCGTCAATGTGGAGAACGTCCCCGGCGGCGGCGGCATGGTCGGCGCCGCGAGGGTGGCCAAGGCGGCGCCTGACGGCTACGAGCTGCTGCTCGGCACCTCGGCCACCCATGCGCTCAGCCAGACGCTGCACAAGAAGCCGCCGTACAACGCGATCACCGACTTCACCCCGGTGGCGCTGCTCGCCGAGCAGCCGTTCGTGGTCGTCGCCCGCAAGAATCTGCCGGTCAGCCGCGTGGACGAGCTGGTTGCCTACGCCAAGGCGAACCCGCGCACGGTCCAATTCGCCTCGGCCGGCGAAGGCTCCTCGACCCACCTCGTGTGCACAATGTTCAACGCCGCGGCCGGCATCCAGGCGAACCACGTGGCCTACGCCGGCGGCGTGCCCGCGATGCGCGACGTCGTCGCCGAGCGCATCGATTACTACTGCCCGGCGCTATCGCTCGCCATCGCGCCGATCTCGCGGCAGGACGTGAAGGCGATCGCGATCCTGGCGCGCAACCGCGCCCAGGTGCTGCCTGAGCTCGCGAGCGCGCACGAGCAGGGCCTCGCCGACTTCTCGGTGTGGACCTGGTTCGCCGTGTTCCTGCCGCGCGGCGTCCCCGACCCGGTCGCCGCGAAGATGCACGAGGCGGCGGTCGCCGCCATCGGCCAGCCGTTCGTGCAGGCGCGGCTCAAGCAGATCGGCGCCGACGTGGTGGCCCCGGATCGCCGCTCGCAGGCCTACCTGCAGAAGTTCGTCGAAGCCGAGATCGCGAAGTGGGCGAGCGATCTCAAGATCGCGCGCCTGCAGCCTTACTAGGGTTTTGCTTCTGCGGGGAAGCAAGTAGTATCGGCGCATGCCAAAGGTCTCGATCGGCGACTGCTCGCTCTACTACGAAGCGCACGGCTCGGGCGAGCCGCTCATGCTGGTGCCGGGCCTCGGCGGCGTTGGCGCGAGCTTCTTCAAGCAGATCCCGGAGCTGTCCCGGCGTTACCGCGTGATCGTGCACGACCACCGCGGCTGCGGTCAGAGCGACCGGCCGGCGATGCGCTACGCGATGGGCCAGATGACGCAGGACGTGCTGCGACTCATGGATGCGCTCGGCGTCGAGCAGGCGCACTTCCTCGGCCATTCCACCGGCGGCGCGATCGGCCAGATCATCGCCGTGGAATACCCGCAGCGGCTGAAGAAGCTCGTGCTGTCCTCCACCTGGACGCACGCCGACGCCTTCTTCACCCGCCTCTTCGAGGCGCGACATGCGCTGCTGCGCCACAGCGGCCCGATGGGATATCTGCGGGCGACGAGCGCGGTGCTCTATCCGCCCTGGTGGGTGGCGCAGAACGAGACCCTGGCCGCGGAGCAGGAGCGCCAGCAGGCCGCGAGCTTTCCGCCGGTCGACGTGGTGCTCTCTCGCATCGAGGCGATCATGCGCTTCGACCGGCGCCGCGACCTCGGCCGCATCCGCACGCCGACGCTCGTCACCGTCGCCGCCGACGACATGGTCACGCCGTTGTACTTCTCTCAGGCGCTCGCCAAGGCGATCCCGGGCGCAAAGCTCAAGGTCTTCGAGCGCGGCGGCCACATGCCTTACCACGTGGTCGAAGAGCAGTACAACCGCACGGTGCTCGACTTCCTGGGTTCCGACGCGACCTAGGTCCAGCGCAGTCCTGGTCGCAGCCGCAAGCGTCGAAGTCGCATCAAGCGATACACCATGCGCGCCGCTTGAATGCTCGATGCGGTGGTATTGGTCGCGTCATGGCGTGCTCATCTGGGCGAGCCAGGGCGAGCCGCCTTGACCTAGAGAATCCAATTCGGCGATGCTAGCGCCGACCCGGAGGAGGGCCTGATGAAGCGACTGCTGTTCGCTGTCCTGCTTGGCATGGCGCTGCCCGCTGCGGCGCAATACCCGAACCGCACGGTCACCATGCTGACCGGCTATCCGGCCGGAGGGCTGGTCGACATCGTGGCGCGGATGGTGGCCGAGAACATGAAGCCGCGCTTTCCCGCGGGCCTCGTGGTCGTCAACCGGCCGGGCGCGGCGGGGGCGGTGGCGGTGGGCGAGCTGACGCGCGCAGCGCCCGACGGCTATACCATCATTCTCACGCCGCACTCGGCGCTGACGATCGCGCCGCAGATCAACGATCTGCCCTACAAGACGCCCGACGATTACGACCCCTTCATCAACCTGGTGGCGTACTACCCGCTCATCGCGGTGCGCACCGAGTCGAAGTACAAGACGATCCGGGAGCTGCTCTCCGACGCGAAGGACAATCCCGGGATGCTCCGCGTCGGCACGCCGGGCGAGGGCACCTCGAGCCACCTCAACCTCGAGGAGCTGATGCATCACGCCGGCGTCAAGATGGTGCACGTCCCGTTCGCGGGATGGGCGCAGTCGAGCGTCGCGGTGCTCGGCGGCCATCTCGAGGCGGTGGTCGCTCAGCCCGGGGAGCTCAAGCCCATGGTCGACGGCAAGCGCATGCGCGCGCTCGTGAATTTCACGCCCAAGCGCCATGCGGCGTTCCCCGACGTGCCGACGGCGAGGGAGCTCGGCTGGGACGTTTCGAGCGGCGTCTGGTACATGCTGATGGTGCCCAAGGGCACGCCCGCCGGCGTGGTGCGGCATCTGCACGACGCGGCCAAAGCCGCGATCGAAGACAGGAAGTTCGTCGAGACCATGAACAGCCGCGGCATCGACGTCGACTACCGCACGGCCGAGGCGCTCCGCGCCGATCTCTGGCGCGAGTACAAGCTGACCACGCCGATCCTGCAGCGGACCGGGATGATCAAGAAGTGAGCTAGGCCCCGGTCGCGATGCCCGATTGCATCGGACCCAGATCGCCGACCGGCTCGGTGGTCTCGATGAGGTTGGTAACCTGGGCAACGCCGGGGACGGCGAGCGCAGCGGCGAGGATCACGTCGCGCTCGCTTGCCGGCAGCGTTCCGCTCAGAGTCACCGTGCCGTTGACGCAACGCACCTGGACGCGCGCCGAAGCGCGCCCGGCGAGCGCCGAGCGCACCGCGTGCGCAAGCCGCTCGTCCACCTTGTCCCGCCGGGACAGCCGGGCGCGGTCGTATCGGCGGTAGTGGTAGATCCCGGCGACCAGGGCTGCTGCCGCCAGAACGGTAAGTAGCTTCATAGCCTGCGCGTAGCAAGCGGCGCGCCCGCCGAAAGCCTCTATTCCCGCGTCTTGGTCAGGCGCGCGCGCACGAGGTCGATGTGCTGGCGCAGCGCGTAGAGCTCGTCGTTGTAGGAGAGCGGCACCGCGATGCCGGCTACGCGCCCTTCGAGCCGGTCGAGCGCGGCGAGGAGCTCGGCGGGGGACTTCTCATGCAGCCCGGCGTCGCTCTCGATCTGGCGCAGGTTGCGGTACCAGCGGAAGACGCGCGAGCGGATGCGGAACGCGTAGAGCGGGGGCACCAGGCGCGAGAGGGGGATCAGCACCGCGATGATGGAGAAGAGCGCCACCCACATGCGGTCGATCAGGTTGGCGAGCCAGAACGGAAGATAGCGCTGCAGGAGCGGCGGCCCGCTCTGGTAATAGCGGGCCGCGTCCTTGGCGAGCGGGAATTCGCTCTGGCGCGGGTTCGGAAAAGTCCCGGCGCGCGCGATCCACCCGGGGCCGCTGTGGATGCGCGAGGCCGCCTGGACGAAGAGCTGCACCAGTGCGGGATGGATGTCCTCGCGCGCGAGCAGGGACGTGGTCGTGGCGATGAGCGGCACCTCGTGCGGCGGAACGTCGCGCGCGATGTCGGCCACGCCGCGCGGCAGCGCCACCGGGCCGAGGAACGGATAGCGCCGCGCGTAGCTTTCGGCCTGCCCGTACTCGTAGAGACGGATGCCCGGCGTCTGCAGGAGCATCTGCACCATTTGCGATTCGGGCGGCGACACCAGCACGGCGGCGTCGAGCTCGCCGCCGAGCAGCGCCACCACCGCGGCGGTCTCGTCGAGATTGGAGCGCTTGACCTCGTCGCGCTCGACGAAGTTGGCCGCGAAGATGCGGCTCGTGATCCCCGGGGTGCCGCTGCCGCGCACGCCGACGTTCAGCCGCCAGCCGCGCATCTGCGGTAGCCCGGTCACGAGCGCGTCCTTGCCGAGCTTCTTCGCCGACTCGGCGCGATAGAAGATCCAGACCGGGTCGTAGGCGACCGTGCCGAGCGACACCAGGTCTTCCATGTCCACCTTCTTGCTGTCGTCGCTTCCCGGGTTCGGGTCGCTCGAGCCGCCCTGCACGAACGCGACATCCACGTTTTCCTTCGGATCGCGCAGCAGGCGCCGGTTCTGGAGCGAGCCCATGGTGGAGCGCAGCTCCACGCGGATGCCATAGCGCCTGAGCTCGGCCGCGTAGAGCTCGCCCCACGCGGCGTAGGCGGTGTTCTCCGGGCCGGTGGCGAGCACCACGCGCTTGGGCGGCGTCGGATCGAGCACCACGTAGGCGGCGACGAGCAGCGCGATCGCGATCAGCACGAACGGGCCGAAGGTCAGCATGAGGTCGCGCACCGAGACCAGCGCGACGCGGATGACGCGGGGCAAGGTCAGGCGCTCGTCGTGAATTCCACCGTGGCCAATCTAGCACGCGCTAGAATCTCCCGCATGAAACACATCGAGAAGAGGCACCGCGTCGGCCTCCTGGTGCCGTCGTCGAACTCGACGCAGGAGCCCGAGTTCCTGCAAATGCTGCCCGAGTCGGTCTCGCTGCACGTCGCGCGGCTGAGCCTGAGCCGCATCGACCCCGAGTCGACGGTCGCCATCGTGACGGAGCTGGAAAAGGAGAGCCGCAAGCTCGCCGACGCCGCGGTCGACATCGTGGTGCTCGCGGCGACCGCGCCTTCCACGCGCCTGGGCAAGGGCTACGACGCGCAGCTCATCCGGCGCATGGAGGAGGCCTCCGGCAAGCCTGCGACCACCGCGGCGACCGCGATGCTCGACGCCTTCGCCACGCTCGGTGTGCGCCGCGTGGCGCTGGCGGCGGCGTGGAGCGAGGCCACCAACAACTGGGTGGCCGCGTTTCTCGAATCGCACGGCATCGAGGTGCCGAGCCAGGTGGCGATGGGCGTCGTGAGCAACAACGAAGTCGGGCGGCTGGACCCGGACACCGCGTTCCAGCACGGCCGCAAGGCCGACTGCAAGGACGCCGACGCAGTGTTCCTCGCCTGCGGCAACTGGTGGACCGCGAGCATCGTGGAGTCCCTGGAGCGCGCGGTCGGGAAGCCGGTGCTCACGACGAACAACATGACCGTGTGGCACGCGCTGAAGAAGCTCGGCGTGCGCGAGGGCGTGCCGGGATTCGGCCGCCTGCTGCGCGACATGCCCGAGCTTCCGGCGGCGCCCGCGAAAGCGGCGTGAGGCTCAGGTTCGAGTAGGGACGGAAGTAAGGCCGGCCTTGCTTCAGCCGCGGCGCTGCTGGTGGGCGTTGCCGCTGCGGCTTTCCATGCGCGGGCCGCGCTGCGGCATGTGGCTCACGGCCGGCATGTGGCTGACGGGCGCGCGCATTTGAGGCGCGCGCGGTGCCGAATTTTGAGGCGCTTGCGGCGCCGGATTGCGCAGCGTAGCGGCGATCGAGCGCATCACTTGCGTCTGCGGAATCGCCACGGGGGCCTGCGGGGCCGGCCTCGGCGCTTGCGCCGTCACCCTCGGCGCGTCGCGACGAAACTCCCGACCCGGCTCCACCCGCTGCGTCCAGGGCTGGAGGCGAGGGGCGGACTCGACGACCGGCCGCGCGGGAGCCGCATGGTTCTGCGTAGCAGCGGGAGCAGCGTGGTTCTGGATGTAGGGCTGTCCGCGGCTTTGGATGTAGGGTTGCGCTGCCGTATGGCTCTGGATTACCGGTTGCGCCTGGACGCTGCGCAGTGCCTGGCGCGCGACCGGCACCGGCCCGTGGAACACGGGTTGTACGACGTGCCGCTGGCGCCAGTCTACCGAGCGCGAGACGAAGACGGTGGAGACGAACACCGCCGGACGCGGATGCCACGGCCGCCAGAACACCGGGCGGTACGCGGGCCACCACCACGTCCCGTACACGACATAGGGATCGTAGTAGGGCACGTAGACGACCTGCGGCTGCGCCGGGTACACGGCGATATCCTGTCCCTGCTGCTGCACGATGTATTGATCGTTCGACTGCAACGAGCCATTGAGCTGCGCGCGACGCCGCAGCGCCTGCACGGTGTCCATCACGTAGGGCTCGTACTCGCGGAAGGCCGTGCCGAGGTCGGCGACCCATTGCGGGCTGTCGTACATGCGCGCGAGGAGATCCGGATACGCCACCAGCGCCTTGACGCTCGGGTGCCAGGGCATCGGCTCGGCGGCGCGCACCGCATCCTCTCCGGCGAGCTGGGCATTGGCGCGCGACCACTCGGCTGCCTGCCGCACGTCGTCAGGGTACGTCGAGGCGACCAGGATGTTGGAGAGCACGGCGTCGGGATAAAGCGCGACGGGGGCGACCAGCGCGTCGAGCTCGGCCTGGTTGTATACGCGCGCCTGCGCCTGCGTCGGCAGCTGCCAGACGGCCAGGGTGGCGAATAGCACCAGTGCGATCCAGCGGTTCATGGGGCGTGTCATGTCGCCATTTACGCGCGGCCGGGGCGCGCCGTCTGTCCGAATGTGTAACCAGATGTTCGGGCACGCTAACTGCAAGCTCCCAGAGGGAAAAGGAGTCCAAAGCATGGCCTGCCGCACCGTGGTCGCCCTGTCCCTCCTGCTGGCTGCCGGCGCGGCCCAGGCCGACACCGAGAACGTCCGGGAAGCGCAGTCCCAGCTGCGTTTCCTGCCCGCCACCGCTTCGGCGAGCGGGGGCTCCACGGCCAAGGCGCCCCCATCATCGGACAAGGAGGCGATGTTCCGCCGGCTCGACATCGACGGCGACGGCTTCGTTTCGAAGGCGGAGGCGGCCGGGAACGAGGCGGTGACCGTGGGGTTCGACCGGGCCGACCGCAACCGCGACGGCAAGCTCTCCTTCGCCGAATACGACTCGATCGGCAAGCCGCGCCCGGCTCGCAAGAAGACCGCGCGGAAACCGGGTTCCGCCAGCGCAGGCGCGACCCAGAAGGCGGACAAAAAGGCGGACTAGGAGTGGAAAGGGGAGGATAAATCTCCCCCCTTCATATCCCCCCTAGCCGGGTCGACCCAGAACGCGCAGCCGGCGCGCCGGGCGGACCTGCGCACGGCGCTGCGGCATTTCTTTCGAGCCGATGATCGCCTTGACCGGCAGGTGATCGGATGCCTGCGCCGCGAGCGGGGAACGATGCGCGCCGAAGGCGAGCAGCGCGTGGCGCGGCCGCACCCAGACGCGGTCGAGGGCGAAGAGCGGCCAGCGCGCGGGAAAAGTGCGCTCCCGCGGCGAGTGGCCGAGCAGGGCGTTGAGCCAGCGCAGCGGCCGGCTGAGCGGGAGCCATTCGTTGATGTCGCCCAGCACCACCACACGCTCGTAAAGCGGCGTCGCCTTGATGAGGTCGAGGAGCTTGCGCACCTGGAAGCGGCGCTCCGCCGGCTTGAGACCGAGGTGGGTGACGATCACCCGCACGGTCTCCCCCTCGACGTCGAGGTCCACATCGAGCGCGGTGCGGGGCTCGTGCCTCGGCCAGGTGTAGTCGTGGTTGCGCACCTCGAGCACCTTGCGGCTCGTGAGCAGCGCGTTGCCGACATGGCGTCCGTGCCACACGTACGGCGGCCCCGAGATCGCCTGCAGGCCCGTGCGCCCGGCGAGGAGGTCGAGGTGATAGACCTCCTGCAGGCCGACCGTGTCGCAGCCGAGCTCGCCGATCACGCCCGCGATGCGCTCGGCGTCGCGCTCGCCGTCGCGCCCCACGCAGCCGTGCAGGTTGTAGCTCGCGATGCGCAGGCAGTCCGCGCCGAGCTGCTCGTCGAGCGAGCGCCAGCTGGCGAGGCTCGCGTCGGCCTTCACCTGGCGGCTGGGTCTTCGCGCTGCGAGCGGTGCGCCATCCTGGCGAACCAGCGCTTGACCAGGTACGCGCCGCCGGCGAGCAGCGCGGCGCAACCTGCCACGATCCACCAGTTGATCCGGCCGCCGGAGAGCGCGTGCTCGAGCTGATCGCCGAAGAGCGTGGCGGCGAGCGTTCCCGGGAGCATGCCGACCGCCGTGCCCACGGCGAGGTGCCACAGCTTCAGGCGCACGGCGCCGGCCACCACCCCCACCACGAAGAATGGTGCGAGCGGGACGAGCCGCAACAGGCTCATGGCGAGCAGGCCGTGGCTTCTCAGGACGCCGACCATGCGCTCGATCTTCGGCCCGGCGAGCCGCCGCACCGTATCGCGCCGCATGCGCTTGCCGGCGAAGAACGTGACGACGGAAGCGAAGACGATGCCGATGAGGGAATACAGGAACCCGAGCCAGGGTCCGAACGCGATCACGCTCGCCAGCGTGATCAGGGGCCGTGGAAACATGACGAAGCAGGCCGGCGTGTAGGACAGCACCACCACGATCGGCGCCCACCACGTGGCGCCGAACGCCTTGGACCAGTCGATGACGCGCTCGGCGCTCGCGATCTCGGCGAGCGGGGTCCAGCGCCACAGGGCAGCGAGCGCGGCGATCAGCAGCGCGAAGAGCGCAAGCCGGCCCCACGCCGGATGGCCGTTCTGCTGGTTGGCGGCCGAGACGCGGTCGCTCGACAGGAAGTCGAGCGCGATCGGCTCGCTCGGGTCGGCCACCGAGGCGATGCTGAGCAGAGCGTCGGGCCATTCCTTGGTTTCGTCGAGCTCGCGCAACGTGCGTCCGTCGCCGCGCAGCGAAGCGATCGCGCCGTGCAACGAGCCCGTCTTGTCGTGCACCTCCCGGAAGCGTGCGGCCGCCACGCCCAGGTGCTCGGCGAGCAGCCGGTCGCGCAGCCCGCGGATCGCCGCGGCGACCTGCGCGTCGCCGCGCGACTCGATCAGCACGTCGCACTCGGTGTCCATGCCCATCGAGCGCTTGCAGAGGTTCGCCGAACCCACTCGGAGCTGGCGATCGTCGACCGCCATCATCTTGGAATGCACGTCGAGGCAGCAGCTCTCGCCCAGGCCGGGGATGTGCGGGTAGTACACGTGGAAGCGCCCGTGGCGGTCGGCCTTCTTGAGCCGCTGGATGAGGCGCGTGCGCAGTACGTGCATCGTCGCCTCTTCGAGCCAGCCGTGGCTCAGCAGGCGCAGCACCAGCACGATCTCCGGTCCGTCGGCCTCGCCGAGGCGCTTCTCGAGCGCGGCGGCGATGCCCGGGGAGGTGAAGTACTGGTTCTCGATGTAGATTTCGCGCCGCGCCGAGGCAATCTGGTCGAGATACAGAGCCTCGACCTCGCGCACGGCCGGCGCGTCTTCCCGCGGCGGCATGGTGCGCGCGATGCCGACCTCGACGCCGCGCAGGTCGGGCTCGAGCGCGGGCGGCCAAGGATCGTTCTGCGCCGACACGGCCTTCAGCGTGCGTCCGGTCGCGAGGCGCCAGCGCTCGCGCGCGATGCGCGCCAGCGCCAGCGCCGCTTCGCCGTCGAGGGCCACCATCAGGTCGTGGAACGGGGGATAGGGCTTGCCATAGGCGACGCGGCGCGGGTCGTCCGGCGCGTGCTCGCTCGAGTCCCAGCGCCGCACCGTGAGATCGATGCCGCCCGCGAAGGCGAGGGCGTCGTCGATGAGCACGATCTTCTGGTGCTGCGAGCCGGCCACCGGATGGGTGTCGTCGTACCTGAGGCGCACGCGCCGGGAAGGCTTCCAGCCGAAGCCGTACAGCGGCGGAAATTCCCGGTCCGCGCCGAACACCATCGGGTAGTCCCAGTTGAGCACGTTGATGTGCAGGCCGCGCCTGCGCCGCACGAGGTAGTTCAGAAATTCGCCGAGGAGCGCCGGCGGTCCGCCCTGGGGCACCGGATCGAAGTGCAGCCGCGTCTGGCTGTTGAAATCCCAGCCGAGAATCGTAATCGAGCGCTTCGCCCGCAATGCCGCGCGGTGGAACGCGCGGAAGTAAGCTTCCGCGTCGACCAGCACTGACAGGCGCTCGGCAAGCGCGACGGCGCAGACGTTATGGCCTGGCCGGAGGAGGCTCTCCGGCCGTTCCGTCGCTGCGGTAAGGGAGGATTCCTTGCGCTGCAGGCCCCGGTGGAGATGGAGGACGCTGCCCATACGTCGGGTCAGCTTGCAAACTTTATGCCTGAATTCGCAACGCTCGCTTTACTCGATCTTCGCTCCGGACTCGCGCACCAGGTCCCGCCACATCGGCGCCTCCGCGCGCAGCTCGGCCTCGAACGCGTCCGGCGAGGCCGATGGCGTCGCGTCCATCCCCTGAGCTGCAATTTTTTCCCGGACCTCCTGTTTTGCCAGGCCCCTCGCAGCGGCTTCGTGCAGCCTGCGCACGACCGGCGCGGGAGTGCCGGCCGGCGCATAGAGGCCGAACCAGAACGTGTAATGGTATCCGGGCAGGCCGGCCTCCTCGGCGCCCGGGATACCGGGAATGGCGGGTGACGCATGGCGCATGGAGATCGCGAGCGGCTTCATGCGTCCGGCGCGGATGAAGCCCATCACCGTGGGCGAGGTCGCGAACATCACCTGGGTATCGCCGGCGAGCAGCGACTGCGCGGCCGGGCCGCCGCCCTTGTACTGCACCGAAGTGAGCTTCACGCCGGCGACCGACTCGAACAGGACTGCCGCGAGCTGCGGCGCGGAGCCGAAGCCTGCAGACGCGTTGAAGAGCTTCCCCGGGTTCCGCCGCGCGTAGTCGATGAGCTCGCGCAGGTTGTCGAACGGCTGGCTGTTGTTCACCACCAGCACGGTGGCGCCGGTTGCGACCCGGCACACCGCGGCGAAATCCTTCTCCTGGTAATTCGCGCTCTTGTAGAGCGCGATGTTGATCGCGTGATGCCAGGCGTTGAGCAGCGTGTAGCCGTCGGCGGGCGCCTTGGCCACGATTTCGGCGGCGATGTTGCCGCCCGCGCCCGGGCGGTTGTCGGCGATCACCGCGACACCGAGTTCCTTCGCCATCTCGTCGGCGACGAGACGCGTCGTGAAATCGCCCGAGCCGCCCGGCGGATAGCCGACCACGACGCGTATCGGCTTGACGGGAAACGCCTGCGCAAAAACCGAACCGCAGGCAAGCGAAAGGAGCAGGACGCGTAGCAGCACGAAGCCTCCCCTGGGGCCGCCGTCTTACCGGCGCCCGCGCGGCACGACCGCTCCCATCGTCGTGCCGCCGGACGAGGACGCGCCCGGGCTTGCGACACCAGGCGAATTGCTGGTGCCGGCGCTGGACGAGTTGCTGGTCGCGGTGTTGGACGAGCTGCTCGTAGCGGCCGACGACGAGTTGCTGGTCCCGGCAATGGACGAGTTGCTGGTTCCCAGCGTCGAGTTGCTGGTTCCCACTGTCGAGTTGCTGGTGCCGCTCACCGTCGAGTTGCTGGTCCCGGTCAGCGTCGAGTTGCTGGTGCCGGCGACCGACGAGTCGCTGCTGTTGGTCGACGGCGAGGCACTCGTAATGCCTGCGCTGCTGCTGCTCGTGTTGCGCACCTGGCCCTGCAGCACGCCCTGAACGGGGAATACGGCGCCATTCGCGCCGACGATCGTGCCGCCGAAGAGCGCCGCGCGGAGCTGGTCAGGGGTTGGATTGAGCACGCCCTGCTGGGCGAGCAACGTGCCGGCGAGCTGCAGCGCCTGGTTCACCTCGAGGTCGCTCAGGCGCGCTCCGCTGGGGGAGAACACGACGTTCTGTTTACCCGCCGTGGTGAGCGTGACGGCCGTCCCAGTGGCGAGGGCATTGCGCACGGCGGCGAGCTGCGCCGGAGAGAGGTTCGAGTTCGCCGCGCCGGTCTGGAGCGCGGCGGCATTGGTGCTCACCAGGACCGGCGTAGGAGAGCTGCTCGTCCCGGTGAGCACGCCGGTGAGCGTGCTCGTGCCGGAAACCGTGGTGATGGTTCCCCCCATCAGCGAAGCCGCGATCTGGGCGCCGGTCGGTGCGGCGACGCCGCGCGCGATCAAGTTCTGGCGCGCCGTTTCGAGCAGGCGCGCTGCGTCGCCCGCCGGTACCGCCTTCGACGGCGTGAAGGTTACGATCTGCAGGGAGCCGTCGGCGCCTACGGTGGCGAGCGTCACCGCTGTCCCGCTAGTGAGGCCGGACACGAGGCTCTCGAAGTTGCCGGTCGAGCCGGCGAACGGAATGAGCTGGGGGGCGACGAACTGTACCTGCTGCGTCGACGGGGAGAACGTCGCACTGCCGGAAGTGTTCGTCGTTTGAGCGAGGGCTGCCGGGCTAAGGGCGAGGGCGGCGATGGCGGCATGGAGGGGTCTGAGCATGAGTGGATCCTTTCGCGGACTGACCTGCAAACGTCGGTGTCGCAAAGTCTATTCCCGACGCTACATCCGGAGCAGGCGCCGCGCGTTGCCGCCGTAGATTTTCGCGCGGTCCTCCGGGCCGAACGGGATGTCCTGCATCCACCTGACGCCCGGCGGGTTGAGCACGAAAGGGTAGTCCACCGAGAACAGGATCCGGTCCGCGCCCATCTCGAGCACCGAGCACAGCAGCGCCGCGGTCGAGAAATTGCCGCTGGTAGTGATCCAGAAGTGGTCGCGGAAAATGTCGCGGAAGGACGAGCCGCGGTTGCTCTGGCGCCCGAGGGCCATGTCGATGCGCCAGAGCGAGAACGGCAGCCCCTCGCCCAGGTGCCCGAGGATGATCTTCAGCCGCGGATAGGCTTCGAACATGCCCGACAGCACCATGCGGATCGCCTGCGTCGCGGTCTCGACGCCGAAGCCCCAGGCCGCGGTGAGGAGCGCGGGATATTGCTTCAGGTAATCCTTGTAATAGACCTCCGCGACCGCGGGATGCGGAATCGCCGGATGCATGTACACGGGAACGTCGAGCGCCTGCGCGCGCTCGAAGATCGGCCAGAAGCGCTTGTCGTCGAGCCACTGGCCGTTCGCGAGGCCGTGGATCATCGCGCCCTTGAATCCCAGGCGCACCGTGCGCTCGAGCTCGTCCGCGGCGCGCGCCGGATCGGCGGTCGGCAGCGCGGCGAAGCCCTCGAAGCGTCCGTTCGACGCGCGAATGGTCTCGAGCAGGCGGTCGTTCGCCTGGCGCGCCAGCGGCACCGCGGTTTCGGCGTCCATGCGCTGCGTCGCCGGCGCCGCGTGCGAGAGCACCTGCACGTCGATGCCGGCTTCGTCCATCTCGCGAATGCGCCCCCCGCCCACGTCGAGGAGGCGGTTGCGCAGGTCGGGGAGCCGCTGCTCGGGTCCTCCCTGCTGGAAGTGCTTCGCGACCTCGGGGTCGTAGTAATGCTCTTCAAGGGCGATGACTTTGGGGTTTTCCATGTCGAGTTCCCGAATCTAATTCCTGAATCCGCGGCGATAGCGAATCATGAGATAGCCACCCAGCATGCCGCCGAGGTGCGCGAAGTGCGCGACCCCGGCGGCGGTTCCCGTGACGCCGAGCACCAGCTCGAGCACCGCGTACACGACCACGAGCGTGCGCGCGCTCATCGGGATGGGAGGGATGAGCAGCATCACCTGCCGGTGAGGAAAGTAAAGCCCATAGGCGAGCAGCACCCCGTAGATGCCGCCGGAGGCGCCCACCGTCGGGACTGGATCCGCGCCCATCCAGGTAGTGACCACGAGGTGGCAGATCGCCGCCGCGAAAACGCTCACGAAATAGTACGCGGCGTAGAAGCGCGCTCCGAACAGGCGCTCGACATCCGACCCGAACATGTACAGCGCGAACATGTTGAAGAAAATGTGCGCGGTGTTCCCGTGGAGGAAGCTGTAGGTGATTAGCTGCCAGAGCTCGAAGTTGGACCCGAACGGTCCGGAGACCGGAGGCCACAGCGCGAGCATGCCCTCGGGCGAAAGGGTGCCCGCGCTCTCCAGAAGGAACACCGCCACGTTGGCGATGATCAGGTTGAGTGTGACCGGCGGCATCCGGGCTCAGGATACCGTGGGCGCAATCGTCACGGTGATCGCTTTCGAATCCCTTTCGAAACCCTTTCGAAACTAGAGGGCCTGCATGACCCTGTCAGGATAGTCGCTGATCAGCCCGTCCACTCCCAGCTCGAGCATGCGCCGGATGTCCGCGGGCTCGTTCACGGTCCAGGGAATCAGCCTCAGCCCGAATCCGCGCGCTGCCGCGGCCCTCGCAGGGTCGAGCGCGCTGAAATCCGGCGACCAGGTGCGCGCGCCAGCGGCGGCAACCTTGCTCGGGTCCGAATCTTCCCGCTCCGTCAGGTAGGCGGTGGCGAGCTCGGGGGCCTCGCGTTCGATGATCTTGACCACGCGCCAGTCGAAGCTTTGCAGCGTGCAGCGCCCTTCCATGCGGGCGCTTCGCAGCACTGCCACGACCGCCGCGGCGAAAGGCTCTGGCGGCAAAGTCTCGTCGGCCGCATCGGGAAGCAGTTTCAGCTCGATGTTGAACCGTACGCTCGCGGAGCGATGGCGCTCCAGAAGCTCGGCCAATGCGGGGATCCGGGCGCCATCGACCGGCTGCTGCCGCGGGAAGCGCCGCGCGTACTCCGAGCCCGGCTGGATGCGGCCGACGTCGTAGCGCTGCAGCTCGTCGAAGTCGAGCTCGCGGATGAGCGGCGCGGGCGCGGCGACCCAGCGGCCGTCCGGGCCGCGCGCCACCTCGGGATTGAGCCGGCGGTCGTGGTGGATCACGACTACGCCGTCGCGGCTCACGCCGACGTCGAGCTCGAAGGTGCTCACGCCGAGCTCGAGCGCGCGCGCGAAGCCGGGCAGCGTGTTTTCCGGGGCGTGGCCGCGCGCGCCGCGGTGGCCTTGCACATCGAACGCTTTATCGACAACAGACATCTACCCAGCCAGTCTATCGCGCAACGGGTGTTGACGAAGCGAGCCAGATCCCGGCTGCGACCGCGACAACGCCGAAAAGAAGATGGACTCCGAGCGGCTCGCCAATGAGCACCGCGGCGAGGAGCGACGCGGCGACCGGGTTGACCGTCATGGTGTTGGCGACGCGTGTCGGCGTGGTGCGCTCGAGCGCGTAGACCCAGAGATAGAACGCCGCGGCGCCGCCGAAGACGCCGAGACAGAGCACCGCGAGCCACTGCGGCGGAGCGAATGCACGGGTCGCCGCCAGGCCGCCGGAAACCCACGCGAGCAAAACGCTTGCAGCCGCACCGCAACCCATGCCGGCGGCCAGGAACCCGAGCATGCTCGAGCGCGCCATCAGCGGCCGCGACCAGACGTTGTAGAGCGCCATGCAGACTGTCGCCGCCGCCATGATGAGGTCGCCGCGCCATGCGCCCGCGGGCGCGTCGGCGAGGCCCGCGGAGAGCGCGATGGCGACGCCGGCGATGGCGATCAGCACGCCGAGGGTCTTGCGCCGCGTGAGCTCCTCACGGCGCAGGAGCGCCGCGGCGAGCATCGTGGTGAGCGGCAGCACCGACAGCGCGAGCGAGCCGCGCGCGGCGCTCGTCAGGCTCATCGCGATGTTGTAGGCAAAAAAGAACACGGCGAAGAAGAGAATTCCCAGGCCGGCGACCGCAAGCCGGTCGTTCCCCTGCGGAAATTTGGCTCCGGCCGCGAGCGCGAGCGGCAGGATCAGCAGGAAGCCGATGCCGAAGCGGAACGCCGCAAGTGTCACCGGGTCGGAAGCGCCGATCGCGTAGCGCGTGAGCGCCGCGGCCGAGCCGCCGAGCGCGCTCGAGACCACCGCGGCGGCGACGCCGTTCACAGGATCATCTGGGTCTGGATCGTGAGCGAGAGCAGCCGCCCGGCCTGGTCCGTGACCCGCGTCTGCCACACGTGCGTGCGCTTGCCCTTGTGGAGCGCCATGGACTCCGCGCGGATGGTCCCCTGCAGCGCGGCGGCGAAGAAGTTGGTCTTCGACTCGAGCGTCGCGGTGCGCAGCCCCATCGCCGCGGTTCCCGCCGCGCCCACGCTGTCGGCGAGCGCCATCAGCGTGCCGCCGTGGAGCGCGCCGCCGACGGTGGCGAGCTCGGCGCGCACCTCGAGCTCCGCGACCACCTTGTCGGGCCCCACCTCCACGAAGCGCATTCCCAGATGGGCCATCAGGCCGGTGTTCCATTCCTTCATGGCATCTCCTCAGGGCTTCCTGATCCAGAACTGGTACATCGAGGCGAAGGTGTCGGGGTTCGCGCTCTCGTAGGCGTCCCACTGCTCGAGCGACAGGCAGAGCCTGAGCCCCGGGAGCTCGAAGCCGAGGAACTCGACGCCAAGCTCGGCGATCGCCGAGGCGAGCTGCGGAATCGTGAAGCGATGCTCCTGCACGTGCAGGACGAGATCGCGCGCGCCCGAGGCACTGTAGAAATCGCGCAGCGCGGTGACCGCGCGCGCGGGGTGGCTCGCCGGAAGCTCGAACAGGCGCCAACGCGCCTCGGTGACCGACAATCCTTTAACGATTTCGCGCGCGGCTACGACGTGCCTGCGGGCTGCTTCCGAATACAGGCCGAGCTTCATGAATCCGCCGCGCCTGACGAGCGATAGGAGCACGCGCCAGCCCTCGAGCGGCTCGCGCAGGTGGTGAAGCACGCCGCTGCACTCGATGAGATCGAAGCGTTCCTCGAGCGTGCCAAGCTCGAGGAGGTCGGCTTGGGCAAAGCGCAGGTTGCCGAGCCCAAGCTCGGTGCAGCGGCGCATCGCGTAGGCGAGGCTCGCGCGGCTGATATCGACCGCGAGCACCCGGCCGTGCGGCTGGAGCTGCGCGGTGACGGCGGCATGGCGACCCGTGCCGCAGCCGGCGATGAGGATGTCGGGCGCATCCGGCGCCGCGAGCTTGGCGGGGTCCGCGTGCGGAAAAAGGGAGCGCAGCATGCGCGGCAGCGGAAAGGCGCCCGGCACCGGCGCGCGCTGCCAGCGCGGGTACGGATTCGTTTCGTACTGGGCTTGCACGCGGCGCGACACCTCGTCGCTCACCGGGGTGAGCGGTTCGACACTCAGCGCACGCTCGATCGCGGGCTCCTCCACGAGCCGCCGCCACATGCGCTCGAACGCGTCGCCCCCGCCCGCAGGCTTCTCATGCCCTTGCGGCGGGCGGTACATGGCGAGCGCGGCGAGTTCGAGCGGCGTGCTTGCCGCGCGCTCGAGAGCGGCGACGCGCGCCGCCTCCGCTTCGGTCTCGCCCCAAACGTATTGATTGAGGAAGCATTGCTGTGCGAGCGCGCAGCACAGCTCAAGCGACGGCGTCTCGAGCGTCTCACGGCGCAGCGCGGTCATCTCGCGCTCGAAGGCCTCGTCGGCGACGAGCGCGTACTCGAGCAGGAGCAGGAACAAATTTCCGCGCGGACCGGTGCGCGCGAGGCTAAGGATTGCCTCCGCGCAGGGCTGCACGTCGACTTCTGCCTGGGAGAAGAGCCGCTCGCAGTCGGCGGCGAGCTCCGCGTCCCATTGCGCAAAGCGCATCCCACCCATGATTTCCGCGAACAGCTGCCACGCGGCGCGGTGCCCGGGATCGCAACGCACGGCGGCACGCGCCGCGTCAAGCGCGGCCGCCGGATCGCCGAGGTCGCGCAGCGTGAGCGCGAGGTTGTGGTGCGCGTTGGCGAACCGTGGCGCGAGCGAGAGCGCGCGCCGGTAGCACTCCGCGGCGCCGCGCGGGTCGCCCATCTCGCGCAAGGCGTTGCCGAGGTTGCTGTGCGCCATGGGGCTCGTCGCGTCGGCGGCGATCGACCTACGCAGCCAGGGCAGCGCGCGTTCGAGCTCGCCGCGCTCGAGCAGGCAGTAGCCGAGATTGTTGGCAGCCGCGGCGTCCCCTGGCCTCAGGCGCAGCGCCTCCTCGTAGGAGGCGATCGCCTCGTCCATCCGGCCGAGCCGCTGGCGCACCGTGCCGAGATAGTTGTGCGCCGTCGCGTTGTCCTTTTCGGATTGGAGAATTGCGCCGAACTGGGCTTCGGCGGCGGAGAGCTTCCCGGCTTCGGCCAGCATCAGGCCGAAATTCTGCCGGTAGAGGCTGTTGCGCGGTGCGAGGCCGACGGAGCGCTCGATGAGGGGCATGCCTTCGTCGCGCTGGCCGCTGCGGACGAGGCAAATGCCGAGGAAATGCAGCGCCTCCGCGTGATCCGGGTTTGTTTCCAAAAACTCGTTATAAAGCCGCGCCGCGTCGGCGAACCGTCCGGCCTGGGCGAGCCTGGATGCGTCCTGCAGGCGCGTGTTCAAGAACGCCATCTTGTCGCAATTGCGAAGCCGAAGGCGAGCAGCGCGAACAGCACCCCGGCGCTGATCGCGAGCGACGCGTGGATGCCGATCAGGCTGCCGCCGACGCCGACGGTCACCCCGCTGAACGCGCGCAACCCCATGGCGGACATGACGAAGACGCCGATCACGCGGCCGCGCATTTCGGGCGGCGCGTGCAGCTGCACGAGCGTCTGCGCCATGGCGTAGAAGGACAGCTCGAGAAAGCCGGCGGCGAAGAGGAGCGCGAGCGCGAGCGGGTACGACGCCGAAAGCGCGAACGAACCGATGGCTAGGCACCACAGGATCGCCAGGACGAACGCGGTGCGCGCCCGAGGCGGCAGCAAGCCGCGGCTCTCGAGCACCAGGCCGGCGGTGAGCGCGCCAAGCGCGTCGGCCGCGAACAGCAGGCTGTACGTGATATCGGCGTCGACGTGGCCGAAATCGCGCGCGAATTCCGGCAGCTGCGCATGGTACGCGTTGCCCACCAGCAGCGAAGCGCAGCCGGCGAGCAGCGTCATGGAGGCGAGCACCCGGTTCGCCGCCACGACGCGCGCCGCGGCGGCGACGTCGCCGAAGCCGCGCAGCGGCGGCGGGCTCGCCTTGCGGCTGAACGGGATCGTGCGAACCCACAGCATGAACGGCAGATAAATGAGCGCGTTCACCAGGATGCCGTACGTCGGCCCAAGAAGCAGCAGCAACGGCGCGCCGAGCGCCGGGCCGAGCATCAGGCCGGCCCAGCGCGCGGTCGCGGTGAGCCGCACCGCGCTCGGCAGGGTCTGCGGCTCGACCATGTGGTGAATCAGCACCTGCGCCGACGGGCCCCAGGTCGCGCCGGCGCAACCGTGCACGATGAGCAGCACGGCGGCATGCCACGTCCGCAGCGTGTCGGTGAAGAAGAGGAAGCCCCAGGCGAGCGAGGCCGCCATGAAGAGCGCCATCCCGATCTGGATGATGCGGCGCGGGTCGTGGCGGTCGGCCGCGGCCCCGCTGTAGACCGAGAACAGCAGGAAAGGGAGCCAGTGCGAGACGATCGCGAAGCCGGCGAGCGTGGGCGAATGGAACTTCTCGAACAGGACCCAGTAGCTGATCACGTGCTCGATGGCGTCGGCCATCATCACCGAGGCGACGCCGAGGAAGAAGAGGCGGAACCTCGGCTGGCGCAGGGCGGCGAACGATCGCGGCGCCGTCATGGTCGTTGGGGCGGGGTGGTCATGGCCTGTAATTTGCTGCAAAACGGAAATGGTCCGGCCGGAGGTCCTCCGCTGCCCGACCTGCGGGCTTACCCTGCAGGTCGAGGCGCCCGCGCGCGGCCAGCGCGCCGAATGCCCGCGCTGCGGCTCGACCGTGAGTGAAGGACCGCACGGCAGCCTGCAAGTGACCGCGGCGCTCGCGATCGCCGCGCTGATCCTCTATATCCCGGCCAACATCTACCCCATCCTGCGCATGCATTTCTATGGCGCCTTCAGCGAGAGCACGGTGTGGGACGGCGTAGTGAGCCTGGCGCAGACCCGGCAATACTTCGTCGCGCTCATCGTATTCATGGCCAGCATCGTGATCCCGATCCTCAAGCTCGCAGGGCTGCTATACCTCGTCGTCAGCGCCCGCTTCGGCGTGGGGCGGCGCCTGCACGGCCGCACTCGCATCTATCGCTTCATCGACGTCATCGGCCCTTGGGCGATGCTCGACGTCTTCCTGCTGGCGATCCTCGTTGCGCTGGTGAAGCTCGGGCAGATCGCCACCATCCGGCCCGGGCCGGGGCTCATTGCCTTTACCGCGGTGGTGGTCCTTACCATGCTCGCCTCGGCTAGCTTCGACCCGCAGACCATCTGGGAGCGCCGAAGGTGACCGGCGAAGAGCTGCCGAAGGCGCGGCTGCGCCGGCGCCGGCTGTTCAATTTCGCCTGGCTCGTTCCGCTCGTCGCGGCGGCGGTCGCCGGCTGGCTCATCTGGCAGCGCTATCAGGAGCGCGGCCCCGAGGTCACCATCAGCTTCAGCGACGGCGGCGGCCTGCGGGTCGGCGTCACGCCGGTGAAGTACCGCGGCGTGGTCATCGGCGAGGTGAGCGGGGTGGGGCTCAGCCGCGATCACAAGCATGTCCTTGTGCGCACGCGCCTGCAGCGCGACGCAGCGAACGCGGTCGCGCGCGAGGGGGCAACCTTCTGGATCGTGCGGCCGCAGGTGGGCTTGGGCAACGTGCAGGGACTCAACACCGTGCTGACCGGGCCGGAGATCCAGGTGCTGCCGCCGAGGAACGAGGACGCGCCCAAGGCGTACGAATTCGCCGGGCTCGATTCCGCTCCGGTGGGTCTCGGCATGCTTGGGCTCAAGATCGTGCTGCGCGCCGAGCGGCCGCGCTCGATCCGCGCCAACACGCCGGTGCACTACCGCGGCGTCGAGGTCGGCGTGGTGCAGAACGTCGATCTCGCCCCGAACGCCACCTCGGCGGACGTGCACGTGCTCATCTACGAGCGCTACGCCGGCCTCGTGCGCCAGGGCTCGGCGTTCTGGGACACGAGCGGAGTCAACGTGCACGGCAGCCTGCTCAAGGGAATCGATGTCGACATCGAATCGCTGCGCGCCATCGCCACCGGCGGCATCGAGTTCGCGACCCCGAGCGAAAAGGCGCCGCGCGCCAAGCCCGGCACGGTGTTCTTCCTGTACGACAAGCCGAAGGACGAGTGGCTCTCCTGGCTGCCGCGGATCCCGCTGGCACCGGAACGGAACTGAGGGCGTCAGAATTTCGTCGCGCGCTGCATCGCCGGGCGCGCGGCCATCTCCATCGCCCAGCGCTCGAGGTTCGGCAGTCCTTCGCACAGGTCGGGTAGAGCGCCCTTGGCGCGGACCCACCCCGCGTAGAGCGAGATGTCGGCGATCGTCATCCCGGCGCCGGCGGCGTACTTCCGGCTGGCCAGCGCGGCGTCCCAGACCTTGAAGTACTCGCGGAAGCGGTCCTTGAACATCTTCGCGGTCGGCGCGTGCGGCTCCTTGGAGCGCTGCACCGCGAAGATCGAGCCGATCTGGGGCGTGATGTCGGTCGAGCCGCTCATCAGCGCCTGCCACATCGCCGCGCGCGCGGCGCCGTCCTTGGGCATGAGCTTGCCGGACTTTTCGGCGCAGTAGATCAGGATCGCGGTCGACTGGGACAGCGTGATCGGCTTGCCGCCCGGGCCTTCGTGATCCACGACCACCGGCACCTGCGCGTTCGGGTTCAGCGCCAGGAATTGCGGCGTCTTGTGCTCGCCCTTCTCGAGCGCGACAGGGTGAAAGGTGTAAGCGAGGCCGCATTCCTCGAGCGCCATCCTGGCGCGCATGCTGTTCGAGGTCGCCGCAGCGTAGAGGTCGATCATGAGCTCTCCTTTAGGAACATACTAAAGGAGAAACGAGGGACTCATGAGCCGCGAAACTCGGCCATTTCGCCTGAACATCCCCGAAGCCGCGCTCGAGGACCTGCGCGGGCGCCTCGCGCGCACTCGCTTGCCGGACGAGCCGCCGCTCGAGCGCTGGTCGACAGGCACCAGCCGCGCGTACATGGAGGAGCTCGTCGCCTACTGGCGCACCGGGTTCGACTGGCGAGCGCAGGAAGCGAGCCTCAACGGCTTGCGCCAGTTCACCGTACCGCTCGGCGGGATCGAGCTTCACTTCATCCATGAGCCCGGCCGCGGGCCGCAGCCGATCCCGCTCCTCCTGTCGCACGGCTGGCCCGGATCGATCGTGGAGTTCCGCCGCCTGATCCCGCTCCTCACCGAGCGCTTCACGGTGGTGGCGCCTTCGCTCCCGGGCTACGCGCTTTCGTTCCGCCCGGGACAGAAGCGCTTCGCGGTCGAGGACATTGCGGACCTCTTCGGCGAGCTCATGACGGACGTGCTCGGCTACCGGCGGTTCGCCGCGCAGGGCGGCGACTGGGGTGCGTTCGTCAGCTCGGTCCTCGGCTGGCGCCACCCCGAGAAGTTGATCGGCATCCATCTGAATCTGCTCGCCGTGCGGCGTGACCCGAAGATTCCTCACCAAAATGAAGAAGAAGCCGCTTACCTGGCGGAGCTCGCGCATTTCCTGAAGGAGGAAACCGGCTACCAGTGGATCCAGGGCACCAAGCCGCAGACGCTCGCTTATGCGCTCACCGACTCGCCAGCCGGGCTCGCCGCCTGGATCGCGGAAAAGTTCTGGAAGTGGAGCGACTGCAGCGGCGTGATCGAGAACGCGGTGAGCCGCGACGATCTCCTCGCCAACGTCTCGCTCTACTGGTTTACGGGCGCGATCGGCTCGTCGTTCTGGCCGTACTACGCGCGCATGCACGGCCCGTGGCCGATCCCGGAAGGCAAGACGGTCGACGTCCCCACCGGCTACGCGGCCTTCCCGAGGGAGATCCTGCGGCCGCCGCGCTCGCTCGCGGCGCGCACCTACACCGACATCCGCCGCTGGACGACGATGCCGCGCGGCGGCCATTTCGCGGCGCTCGAGCAGCCGGAACTCCTCGCGCGCGAGATCGTCGAGTTCTTCGCCTCGCTGCGCTAACCCTCGGCTAGCGCGCCTTGGAAGCTCTATGTACCGGAGAGCGGGCTGAAAGGCCGGCTTTTCTTGTGCGCACCTCGGCTTGCCGCCGCCAGTAGAGCCATTCGCCGAGCTGGAGACGCTGGTGCCTGAACCATTGCCGCAATGAAGCCATGCGTCTTCAGTGTACGCTGCGGTGTGTTACGAGCCGATGAACCGGGTTGACGGTAGTTTGGCATTTGGCATCGTTCAACCGCGTGGCGTCAATGCGTCAATGCGCCGCGTCCTCCGTAAAGTTGTTACTACAATCGCGCATGGCGAAAGCGAAATCGGGACTGAAGCGCGCGCCGGCGAAGCGCCGGCCAAGGAAGGCGAAAGCCGCAACGCGGGGGTTAACACCCGCCGAGTCACGGCTCGAGAACCTGAGTGGCGCGGCCGAAGAGGCGGCGCGGCGGGTGGAAAGCGTCGGCGGCCAGCTTCTCGGCTCCTACCAGGATCCGCTGGGGCGCGAGCCGGTGCTGGTGGCCATCCTGCCGCTCGAGAGCGTCGAGCCGACCCCTTTCCAGCGGGACCTGTCGCAGGCCCACCACCGCCGCCTCGCCGACGTTCTAGATCGCACTGGAATGTTTCTCGATCCGATCATCGCGGTCACTGCGCCCGACAAGGGTTTCTGGACTCCCAACGGGATGCACCGCCTCATGGCGATGCGCAGGCTCGGCGCACGCTCGATTACCGCCCTCGTGGTGCCGAAGCGTGAGATCGCCTGGCAGATCCTCGCCCTGAACACCGAGAAGGCGCACAACCTGCGGGAGAAATCGCTCGAGGTGATCCGGATCTACCGCGGCCTCATCGACGAGGACGCGAAGCGCCCGGAGACGCAGTTCGCGTACTACCTCGAGGAGGCTGCGTTCGTCACGATGGGCATGTGCTACGAGCGCAACGGCAAGTTCGCCGGCGGCGCCTACAACCCGGTAGTACGCCGCCTGGAGAAGTTTTCCGACCAACCGCTCTCCAGGGCCGTGAAGGATCACGAGAAGCACGCCGATATGCTCATGGATCTCGACGAACGCGTGGCGGCCGTGATCGGCAAGCTCAAGGCGCGCGGATTCGTGAGCCCCTACCTGCGCGCGTTCGTCATCGCGCGCATCAACCCCCTGCGCTGGATGCAGGGCGAGCCGCCGCCGCTCGAGGACGTGCTGAAGACGATGCGCGAGCGCGCCGGCAAGTTCAACACCGACAAGGTCAAGCAGGAGGACCTCGCCGGCGTCGGCGGTGCGCCCGATGAAGCCGAATAGCGGCGCGGTGCGCGGCGCGCTCTGCGACGAGATCGCCGACGCGTTGCAGGCCCTCTGGGAACGGCGCCCGCCGAACGACGCGGCGATGCACCAGGTGCGAAAAGACCTCAAGCGGGCGCGTGCGGCGTTGCGCCTGCTGCGCGACACGGTCGGCGATGCGGCCTACAGCCAGGAAAACGTGGAGCTGCGCGACGCGGCGCGCCCGCTCTCCGGCGTGCGCGATGCCGCCGTCGGGCTCGAGGTGGTGCGCGAGCTGCTCGAGCGGGAGAAGAAGCCCGCGCGCCGCGCGATGCTCCTGGAGGTGCGACGCACGCTGCGAGAGGAACGCAGCCGCGCGCGGCTGCGATTGCTCGGCGGGAAAAGGCTCGCCGCGATCGAATATTCCCTGCAGGACGCCGGCGAGCGCGCCGAATACTGGCGCTTCCCGCTCCACGACGCGCCGCTCCTGCGCGCGGGGTTCGAGCGCGTCTACCGCAAGGGACGCAAGACGCTGAAGAACGCCCGCTCGGAAGGCTCCGCCAAATCGCTCCACGAATCGCGCAAGCAGGTGAAGTACCTTCAACAGGCGCTCGCAATCGCCGCCGACGGCGGATCCCGACGCCTGAAGAAGCTCTCGAAGCGGGCAGCGAAGGTTGCCGACCGCCTCGGCGATGATCATGACCTGGCGGCGCTGGAGGCAAAAATCCTGGCGCTGCCGTTGCAATCGAAGGCCGAGCGCAAGCTCGTCGCGCACATCGAGGCGCGCCGGGCCAAGCTGCAGAAGAAGGCCTTGAAGCTGGCGCGACGCGTCTACCGCAGGAAGCCCAGCGCCTTCGTCAGGAAGCTGCTGCCGGGGCGGCTGGCCGGCGCCTAGGCGGCCTTGCGCCGCTCGGGGCCGAGCCAGGGCGTGTTGTTCGCCCGCCGCTCGGGCCCGCCGTAGCCCTCGGTTTCGAAGCGACCCTTCCAGCCCTGCTTCTTCCATTCCGCGTCGCGCTCGTCGATGTCCAAAGCGCCGTGGCGCTCCAGGATGGCGTGCGCCCGAGCCGCCAGTCCGGGCTCGTCCGCGGCGACGGTGATGACGATGCCCAGGGCGTCGTCCGCGCCTTCGCCTTCGCTTTCGTTAAGCTGAGCGGTGCCTGGTACGCCATGCCCCTGGTCGGCCATGAAGCCGATGTCGTGCTCGGCGATGCCGTTTTCCGCGAGCTCGCGCAGTACGGCTTGGGCCGCGCTGAGATTGTCGAACAGCCCGATGACGGTCTTGGCCATGGCGCACCTCCTTGGGTCGTAAAGGAAGGATCGAAGCAAGCCGAGTGCCAAGCGGCCCATATCTGCTCGGATCATGCCGGGCGGTGGCGACACGCCATGCGGATCACGAAAATGCCGAACGTCCAAGTTGAAATCCATGCGCATCACGGTTCTCGATCATCCCGCGACGCTCGCCAGCCACTTGGCGGCCTGGAACGACCTCGCGACCGCAGCGCTCGAGCCGAACGTGTTCCACGAGCCCTGGATGATGCTCCCCGCGATCGACGTCTTCGGCCGGGACGCGAATCTTCGGTACGTGCTGGCTTACGCCGACCACGGCGGCGCTCGGCCGCTCCTCTGCGGCCTGTTTCCGCTCGAGCGCGTCGCGCGCTACAGCGGGCTGCCGTTTTCCCACCTGCGGCTCTGGCAGTACAAGCACTGCTTTCTCGGCACGCCGCTCGTGCGCGCGACACACGCGCGCGCCTGCCTCGACGCCTTTCTCGACTGGCTCGAGGCCGATGCGCAAGGCGCTGCGGCGATCAAATGGGGCTCGGTCGCCGCCGACGGCCCGTTCTGGCGCGAGCTCGCCGAAGCGCTCGCGGAAAGCGGGCGGCGCAGTTTCGTGCCCTACCGGTTCGAGCGCGCGGTGATGCGGCCGCGCGGCGGCAGCGAGGCCTTCCTGAGCGAAGCGGTGTCGGGCAAGGGCGCGAAGGAATTGCGGCGCCTCGAGCGGCGGCTCGCCGAAGCGGGCAAGCTTGAATACGCTGAGCTGCAGCGGCCCGAAGAGGCCGAGCCCTGGATCGCGGATTTCATCGAGCTCGAAGCGCGCGGCTGGAAAGGGCGCAACGCGAGCGCCCTCGGCTCGAGCGACTCGGGGCGCACGTTCTTCACGCGCGCGGCCCGCGCTGCGGCGCGGCAGGGCCGGCTGATGATGCTCGGCCTGCGGCTCGCGGGAAGGTGGATCGCATTGAAATGCAACTTCCTGAGCGGCGAGGGCTCCTTTGCCTTCAAGATCGCCTACGACGAGGAGTACGCCCGTTTCTCGCCCGGCACGCTCCTCGAGCTCGAAAACATCCGCCGCTTCCACGCGCGGCCCGAGCTGCGCTGGATGGACTCCTGCGCCGACCCCGACCACTTCATGGCCAACCGGCTGTGGGTGGACCGGCGCCGGCTCGCCGACCTCGTTACCACCACCGGCCGCGCCGCGGGCGACCTCATGGTTTCGTCGCTGCCCCTCCTGCACTGGATGTCGCGCACCTTGCGCCGGGCGCCCGCGGCTGCCCTACGGAGCTGAAGATGAGCCTCGCGATCGATCGAGACACGTTCAACGCGCAGTTCGCCCGGACTCCCTTTCTGGTGCCGCACCAGCTCGCGGGGCACCGGCTCTTCACGCTGGCCTGCCTGGTCGAGCTGTCGAAGCGTCTGCCCGCCTCGCAGGTGGAGTACAACGCGGGCGAGGTGCCGGTCGGTCTCGATCCAGAGCGCACGCCGCGCAACGGGCTTTCGCCCGAGGACACCATCCGGCGCATCGCGGAGTGCCGCTCGTGGCTGGTGTTGAAGCACGTCGAGCACGACCCGGCCTACCGGCGGCTGCTCGATGAGTGCCTCGGCGAAGTGCGGGCCGCCTCCGCGCGGCTCGCTGCCGGCATGCGCGATCCGCACGCCTTCATCTTCGTTTCGTCGCCGGGCGCCGTGACGCCCTACCACATGGATCCCGAAGAGAACTTCCTGCTCCAGATTCGCGGGACCAAGACCATGAGCGTATTCGACCGCGCCGACCGCGTGGTCGTGTCCGAGCCCGACCTCGAGCGCTTCCTCGTCGGCGCGCACCGCAACCTCGCATGGCGCGACGAGTTCCAGAGCCGGGCGCGCACCTTCGAGCTCGCTCCGGGCGACGCGATTCACGTCCCATTCGCCGCCCCGCACTGGGTGCAGAACGGCCCGCAAGTCTCGATCTCCTTCAGCGTCACCTTCAACACGCGCGCCTCGATGCGCATGCTGCACGCGCATCGGCTGAATGCGCGGTTACGGCAGTGGGGTGTGGCGCCGGCTCCGGTCGGCTGCTCGGCGTTGCGCGACGGGCTGAAGCAGCTGGTATCGAGGGTGAGCGCCTGGGCCGGGAAGCTGCGCGCCCGGCTCAGACCTTGGGCAATGCGACGCCGACCAGCGTATCGCGGGTGAGGATCGAGGCGAGCTGCTCCTCGTCCCAGCCCTCGGTGCCTTTCGGCCGCATCGGCACGACCACGTAGCGCATGTCGGCGTTCGAGTCGTGCACGCGGATGGACACCTCGTCGGGAATGACGGTGCCGAATTCCCTGAGCACCGCCCTCGGCTCGCGCACCACGCGGCGGCGGTAGTTCTCGCTCTTGTACCAGGTGGGCGGCATGCCGAGGAGAGCGCGGGGATAGCACGAGCACAGCGTGCAGACGATGACGTTGTGGACGCGCGGCGTGTTCTCCACCGCGATCAGGCGGTCGGCCTCGAGGTCGAGGCCCCATTCGGCGCACGCCGCTTTTCCGTCGGCGAGCAGGCGCTTCCTGAACGCCGGGTTCGCCCAGGCGTGCGCGATGACGCGCGAGCCGCGCTGCGGGAATTCCGCGTCGAAGAGCTCCATGCGTTTTCGCACCTGCTCGGCGGTAAGCAGGCCTTTTTCCTCCAGCAGCTCCTGGATCGCGCGGCTGAGGATCTCGTGCTCGGACGGCGGCCCGTCGTCCTTGGCGGGGTCGTGCGGGTGGGCGTGGCTCATGCCGGCTCCAGCCAGTGTTCGTAGATTTCCACCTCGATCAGGTCGTGGTTCGAGCCTGCGTAGCTCCCCCATACCTCGCGTTGCTTGAACTGCACCCGATAGAGCACGCGCCTGGGCTCGCCGTCGAAGCCGTAGGCGAGCTCCTCCGGGTTGGGAAAACGGCCGCAGACGCGCTCGATCTCTCCTTGTTTGCCGCGGATGTAGGCGGGCGTGCGACGGTGACCCGGCGGGTTGGCGTTCTTCACGCGCACGCGGTCGCCCACGTTGAAGCGCCGCTCGGGCGCCGGCGTATAGGTGCTAGGAGTCATAGCGTTTTCGTACTTCTTCGATCTTGCCATCCAGCTCGCCGCGGGTGAACAACCCCTTCTCGAGAAGGAGGTTGCGCATCGCTTCGGTGGTGCGCTCGAAGTAGCCGAGGCGATAGTAGCGGTCGCCGAGGTCCTCGGCGGCGCGGCGCAGCTCGTCCAGGCGCACGAGCTTGCGGCTGGTGAGCGTGTTGCGCAGCGCGTTCGCCTGCTTCTCCCAGAACTTCATCCCGTGGTCGACGGTGTCGATGGGGCCGGCGGCTTGGCCGCCGATGTCGGCCGGGTTGGGGCTCATTTCTTCGGCGCGGGATGGATGTTGTCGACCCAGTGCACTTCCTCGGGCTTCTCGACCGCCGGGATGTCGAGGTTCACGACCACCGGCTCCTGGCCGCTGCGGCACAGGACGCACGAGAGCGGCTCGGTGTCGCTCGCGTTGATCTCCTGGTGCGGGACGTAGGGCGGCACGTAGATGAAGTCGCCCGGACCGGCCTCGGCCATGTACTCGAGCTTTTCGCCCCAGCGCATCCGGGCCTTTCCGCTCACCACGTAGATGACGCTCTCCACCGGGCCGTGGTGATGCGCTCCGGTCCTGGCCTTCGGATGGATGACGACCGTGCCGGCCCAGAGCTTCTCGGCGCCGGCACGGGCGTGCGTGATCGCGGCGGCGCGGTTCATGCCCGGGGTCTGGGCCGTATTGATATCGAGCTCGTTCGAGCGCACCACGCGCACGCCGTCGAGCTTCCACTTGGAATGGGGGCCGCTGGTCATTCGCTGGTTCTTTCGGCGGCGGGAGTAGTCCGTTCGGAGAAGTGCCAGTGCTTGGGCAGGATTATTGCTGTAGATGCAGTGGACGCGCAACCTCGCGCATCTTCGAACGCTATAGGAGACGTCATGAGATTTGCAAAAACCGTACTCGCAGCAGCGGCCATGGCGCTTGCCTGCGGCGCCGCCGCCGCGGCGGACAAGGACGCCAAGAAGGAGAAGGGCTTCAACGAGATCGACAAGAACGCGGACGGCTACATCACCCGCACCGAGGCGACCGCCGCAGGCCGCAAGGACCTCATCAAGCGCTGGAAGGATGCCGACGGCAACCACGACGGCAAGCTCTCGCGCACCGAATACCTGGAGCTCATGGCAAAGGACGACTTCAACAAGGTGAAAGAGAAAGTGAGCGGGGCGCCCGCGGCGGCCAAGAAGGAGACCGCGGAGGCGAAGCGCCGTGCGCCGGACGCAAACGCGAGCACCGGCTCGAGCGCTAATACGAGCGGAAAGCCGCAGTAGCAGCGCGGAGCTTTGAGTGCAGTACAGACGGGCTGCTCAGGCAGCCCGTTTCGTTTCAGCCCTTCGACCAGGAATCGCGCAGGGTCACGGTGCGGTTGAACGCCGCAGCGTCCCGGTCGCGCACGAAGTAGCCGTGGCGCTCGAACTGCAGGTTCTCGCCGGGCTTGGCGGCGGCGAGGCCCGGCTCGAGTTGCGCGGTGATGCTTTTCATCGAATCCGGGTTGAGATCCTCGATGAAGTCACGCTCGGCGCCCGGGTTGGGCACCCGGAAGAGGCGATCGTACAGATGCACCGTCGAGGCGTGGGCGTGGCGCACGCTCACCCAGTGAATATTGCCCTTCACCTTGTACTGGTCGGCCCCGGGCGTGCCGGATTTCGAATCGGGGTGGTACGTGCAATGGACCACGCCGTTGTCGATACCGGTGCATTTGACGACGTAGCCGAAGCGCAGCCGGACTTCGTTGCCGGGATAGAGCCGGAAGTAGCCCTTGGGCGGCTGGAGCGCGAAGTCGTCGCGCTCGATCCAGAGCTCGCGCGAGAACGGCACCTCGCGCCGGCCCCAATCGGGCTTCTGCGGGTGGTTCGGCACCGACGCGAGCTCCTCCCGATCGGCCGGGAAGTTGTCGATCACCAGCTTCAGCGGGTCGAGGACCGCCATGCGCCGCGGCGCGATTTCGTTCAGGTGCTCGCGCATCGACTCCTCGAGCACGCCGAAATCGATCAGCTGGTTCGCCTTCGAGACGCCGATCCTCTCGGCGAAGCGGCGGAACCCCTCGGCGGTGTAGCCGCGGCGCCGGGCGCCGGCGAGCGTCGGCATGCGCGGGTCGTCCCAGCCCGAGACGTGGCGCTCCTCGACGAGCTGGATGAGCTTGCGCTTCGACAGCACCACGTTGGTGAGGTTGAGGCGCGCGAACTCGATCTGCTGCGGCAGCGGCCGCGCGAGCAGGCCGCCCTCGGCGAGCCGCTCGAGCAGCCAGTCGTAGAACGGCCGCTGGTCCTCGAACTCGAGCGTGCACAGCGAGTGCGTGACGCGCTCGACCGCGTCCTCGATCGGGTGGGCGTAGGTGTACATCGGGTAGATCGGCCAGGCGTCGCCGGTGCGGTGGTGCTCGGCGTGCTTGATGCGGTAGAGCACCGGATCGCGCAGGTTGATGTTGGGCGAGGCCATGTCGATCTTCGCGCGCAGCACGTGAGCGCCGTCCGGAAATTCCCCCTGTTTCATCGAGCGGAAGAGCCTCAGATTCTCGGCCGGCGCGCGGTCTCGGTAGGGAGAATTGCGGCCCGGCTCGGTGAGCGTGCCGCGGTTGGCGCGGATCTCGTCGGCGCTCTGGCTGTCGACATAGGCGAAGCCGCGCTCGATCAGGTGCTCGGCCGCCTGGTACATGAAGCCAAAATAGTCGCTGGCATAGAGCGGCTTGGGGCCGTAGTCGGAGCCGAGCCAGCGCACCGCGTCGATGATCGAGTCGACGTACTCCTGCTCCTCCTTCTCGGGGTTGGTGTCGTCGAAGCGCAGGTTGCAGCGGCCGCCGTACGCCTGCGGCAGGCTGAAGTTCAGCACGATCGACTTGGCGTGCCCGAAATGCAGGTACCCGTTCGGCTCGGGCGGAAATCGGGTGACAATCGCCTTGTGCTTGCCCGAGGCGAGGTCGGCCTCGATCACCTGGCGGATGAAATTCGACGAGGAGGGTGCGCGCTCCATGCTCAAGAAATTGACGGTATTCATCATTTTACAGTGGGCGCTGGCCGCGCCCGGCCTGGCGCAGGGGTTTCCATCCAAGCCCATGCGCATCCTGGTGCCGAGCCCCGCGGGGAGCTCGCCCGACATCCGCGCGCGGCAGATCTCGACCAAGCTCTCCGAGGCCTTCGGCCAGCCGGTGATTGTCGAGAACCGCCCCGGCGGCGCGGGGCTGATCGCGGCGCGTGAGGCGGCGAAGTCGCCGCCCGACGGCCACACGCTGCTGCTCGCCCTGATCAACAATGCGATCGCTGACGTGCTCAAGCCCGACCCCTGCTGTCGGCTCAACCAGGAGCTTCTGCCGGTGTCGCGCTTCACCATGACGCCGCTTCTCGTCGTGGTCAACCCGTCGTTGCAGGTGAAGTCGCTCGTCGACTACATCCAGCTCGCGAAGCAGAGGCGCGGCGCCGTGACCTACGCTTCGCATGGACCCGGCAGCATCGCGCAGCTCGTCGGCGAATGGATCAAGACCGAGACCGGCGCCGAGATCCTCGAGGTGCCGTACAAGGCGGTGAACGCGGAGCTCACCGATCTCGTCGGCGGGCAGGTCATGACCGCGTTCCCGGTGCCGCAGGTCGTGGCAAGCCCGGTGAAGGCGGGCAAGCTCCGCGCGCTCGCGGTGCTTGGGCCCGACCGCATCAACGTGCTGCCCGACGTGCCGACGGCAAAGGAGGCCGGCCTGCCGGGCATGGAAGCGCTCGCCTGGAATGGCATCTTCGTCCCCGCCGGCACGCCGCGCCCGATCATCGACGCGCTGCACCGCGAGCTGGTGCGCGCCTACAACGCGCCGGAGGTGAAGAGCCAGGTGCTGAGCACCGGCTCCTATGTCGCCGCCGACACTCCGGAGGAGTTCGCGGCGTTCATCCGCGCCGAGAACGAGAAGTGGGGCAAGGTCATCCGCGAGGCGAAGATCAAGCCCGAATAGATGGCGCCGGTGCTGCCGGTACTATTTCCGCGCCGGCAGCGCCCGGGCGGCCAATAATGTCACCCTGACCCGTCCATAAGACCGATAAGAACCATAAGACCATAAGGGAGGCGCAAATGAGACGCCAAGATCTCGAGCCCGCGGTCCAGAAAGGGATTCTCTCGGCCCACCAGGCCGACCTGCTGGTCGAGTTTCTCGCCGCGAGCGACGCGCCGCGCTTCAAGTTCGTGCATGTCCTGTACTACCTCGGCGGGATGATCGCCATCGGCGCCATGACGCTCTTCATGACGCTCGGCTGGAATTCGCTCGGCGGCTGGGGCGGGTTCGGGACCGCGCTCCTCTATGGGGTGCTTGCGCTGCTCCTCACGCACTGGTTCCTGGAGGAGAAGCGCCTGCTGATCCCGGCCGGCATCATGGCGACGCTCGCCGTGGCGATGGTGCCGCTCGCGATCTTCGCCGCGCAGATGGCGCTCGGCTACTGGGGCGACGACACGCCGTACCGCGACTACCACAAGTACGTCGACGGGCGCTGGATCATGATGGAGCTCGGCACGTTCGCCTTCGGCGCCGTGCTCCTCTGGCGCTATCGCTTTCCGTTCATGCTGATGCCGATCGCGCTGACGCTGTGGTACATGAGCATGGATATCGTGCCGTTCCTGTTCGGCGCCGACTACTGGGACTGGGAAGTTCGCAAGGCGGTTTCCGCCTGGTTCGGTCTGGCGATGATCCTGCTCGCCTTCTGGGTGGACCTGCGCTCGCGTTTCTCGCGCGACTATGCCTTCTGGCTTTATCTCTTCGGCGTGCTCACGTTCTGGGGCGGGCTCTCGGTCATGGATTCGGGCAGCGAGCTCGCCAAGGCCGCTTATTGCGGGATCAACGTGGCGATGGTGCTGATCGGCGCGATCCTCGGCCGGCGCGTGTTCTCGGTCTTCGGCGGGCTGGGCATCGCCGGCTACCTCGGGCACCTGTCCTGGAGCCTCTTCAAGGACAGCCTCGTCTTCCCGTTCGCGCTCTCGGCGATCGGGCTCGCCATCATCTGGCTCGGCGTGCTGTGGCAGCGAAATGAGGCGCGCTGGGCGGCCAGCCTGCGCGGCCTCGTGCCGGTCGCCCTGCGGGAGCTGATCGAGGCGCGCGCGGTGCGCTGATCGCGCTTTAGTCTGACTTACTTGGAATCGGGGTCAGACCCCGATTTCCGCGCCGCCACGAACCACGGCTCCAGGCGCTGACCGAAGGCCACGGTGGCGGTGTAGCCGCTCGTGTCGCGGCCGAGCACGGCGCGCAATTCCACCGGGACGTTCAGAGCAGACACGCTGAGCTCGCTGACATAGCCGTTCAGAGCCGCCTTGTACTTGTCCGACCAGGGATCCAGGCGGACCTTGCCTCGCACGATGGCGTACGCACTCTTGTCGGGATAGCGCGCCCGAAGTGAATCGTAATCGAGGCCGGCGTCGACCAGAAACAGGCGGCTGAACTTTTCTCGTTCCGAGTCGAGGCGTGTAGCGTCGGCTCGCGTTGCCCCGGGCCGCGCCGCCAGCTCGGCGGCGCGCCGCAGCGCGCCGCGGTACGCCGGCCCGTTCAGCTCCATGACGACCAGAACCTCGCGCGGCAACTGTTTTTCGTAATGGCGCTCGGCACGCGGCTGGTCGAGCGGAACCGAAACGTCAAAGCCAAGTTCCGCGAGCTTGCGTTGGTCAAGCCAGGTGGCGCGAGCGCCGTACCCGGTGAATCCGTAGTCGTCGTCCTGCCTGCTGGCCATGCGCCAGGCAAGCCCAAGCGCGAGGCCGCTGTTCTCGCTTTCGAATCCCCATGAGCCCGGGGCACGCAATTCGCGAGCGCTGATTTGCAGCAGCGCCGTGGGCTCTGCGCTGCGGTTGTATGCGGCGCCTGCGAGCACCACGATGTTCGTAACGGCGATCAGCGCTAGCCCGACGCTCAAGGTGTGCCAGCGGCTCCGACGCGCGGTCATGCCGGCGCCGCCTTCAGCGCCGTACGCAGCCGGCGCAGCACCAGGAGAAAAAGCACGGACGTGAGGCCGAGCACCAGGAAAAAGAGGTACTTCGGCAGCGCTTCCCACCACCAATCGAAGAACTTGGTGTAGAGGAGCACGATGAAGAGCGTTACCCCCGTGTTGACGACGTGCGGCCACTGCCTGCGCACCCCAAGCCAGATCGCGGCCGCGGTACCTGCGAATCCCAGGAGCTGGTAGATCACCTCGATGACACCGTCGCTGAAAGGCAGATAGCTCGCCTCGCCCCAGTTTGCGAGAACGATCATTGGCAGGAACAGCACAAGAAGCGCGAGGATCCGGTAGACGGCAGGGAAATCCGGATGGCGGCGGTGCTGCAGGAGCGAGGGGAAGATGAAGAGGAGCACCGCCGCGGGGAAGAAGTTCTCCGGTCGCTCGCCGAAGTGCAGCCAGTACATTCCACTGATCGTCCCGGTGCGGGCGGCGATGAACGCGACCAGGCAGAGAATCGCGGCGCCGAGGAGGAGCCGCAGGTCGCAGGCGTACGCCAGCAGGAAGCCGTATGCCGCCCACACGATGAACGCCTTGTCGGAGGGGGTGATATTGAAGATGCTGCCGAGCATCGTGATGTTCAGCACGAAGCAGGCGAACGCCACCATCGCCGCGAGCTTGGCGAAGTAGCCAGAAGCATCGCGCCCCCCGATCCACCAGGTGACGACAAAGGAGCCTGCCGCCGCAAGGAGCAGGACTGCGACTTGCGAGGCGGTCGAGAAAAGTCCCCAGAATTGGTAAAACAGGAAGAACACGCTCGCGGCTAGAGCCAGGGCCCCAAGCAGCGAGGCGATCCGCATGCCGAGCGACATCTGCTTCGCATCGATGTCGCGATCGATATCGAATTCGCCCGCGTATCGCTCGAGCAGTCCGCGATGGTACGCCGACACGGCGGCGCGCTGCGGCTCGCTCAGCGCGAGCACACCCTCCGTTTCGAGCGCTTGCAACTCTCGCTCGAAGCTCCGGATCTCGTCAGCGCGGCGCTGCGCTTCGGCGCGCGACGAATAATGTTGATCTGACCCCATTTCCTTCAGGCCGCGCGGGCGACGGCCTCGAAATCGTCGTCGCCGCCGAGGAGGTAGTGCGCGAGGTGGCCCACCGCCTCGCTGAAGGCGCGCGGGCCGAGCTGGTATGCAACGCGCCCCAGGCGGCGCACGTTGGTGAGCTCTACAGCCACCTTGTTCGCCGCGTAGTCGGCCTTCATCTCGATCTCGCACGGCAGCGAGCCGGTGACGCTGATCTCGGCGCGGACCGCCTTGCGGCTCACCTTCGGCAGCACCCGCTGGGTATAGGCGACTTTCAGGAGCTTCAGATACTGCTCGCAGCGCTCGATGTCGTCTCCGACCAGCGTCACGGTCGCGGAGGGCTTCGGGGTGATGCGGAAGCGAAGCCAAATTCGCTCGGTCAGGGTCTGTCCCTGCGGCGCGCGCGGCTGGCTCTCGACCGCCGCTTCCGAGATCGACACTTTCGGCAGCTTGCCGATGTAGAGGAACTCGTAGGGCCGCGCGGCTTTCGGGCGCACCGAGTTCAGCTGCTGCGCGAGGCCGCTGAGCTGCTGCAGGGCGGCGCGCATCGCGGCCTCGAGCTCTGCGCCGCCCGCGGCCGGCGCCGCACCTTGGCGCGAGCGCTCGAAAGCCTCGCGCTCGCGCGCCTGTTCCTCGCCCCAGCGGCGCATCTGTTCTTCCTTTTTGCGCTGCTGGGCTTCCTCCTCGCGCAGGCGGTCGTTCTCCTCGCGGTCGTACTGTTCGACGAACTTGTCGAGATCGTTGATGAGCTGCGAGCGCACCGCATCGACGCGTACGCCGCCCGAGCGCCCGCCGGCGGGCTCCCCGGCGAGGGCGAGGCGCGCCGGGGTCGAGCGCGGCTGAATGTTGCGGAAGTCGCGCAGGTCGCGCGCCATCTCGCCGGCGCGCGCATAGCGCTCGGCGGGCTTCTTCGCGAGCGCGCGGTCCACGATCTGCTCGAAGGGCGCCGGCACGCTCGGGTCGACCTCCCGCACCGGCGGATGCGGCGTGCTGGCGATGCGGTTCATGAGCGCGAAGATGGTCGTGTCGCCCTCGTGCTCGAACGGCGTGCGCTTGGTGAGGAGCTCGTACAGCACCACGCCGAGCGAGAAGATGTCCGAGCGCGGGTCGATCGGCGCGCCGGTCACCTGCTCGGGGGACATGTAGCGCGGCGAGCCGAGCGCGGTGCCGTTGCCGGTGATGGTGGAGGCGGGCACGTAGGCGACGCCGAAGTCGGTGAGCTTCACGCGCCCGGCGTTGTCGACCATGATGTTGGCCGGCTTTACGTCGCGGTGCACGATGTTGTGCTGCTGCGCCATGTCGAGCGCGTCGGCCACCTGGGCGATGACGTTGGCGATGGTGGCGAAGGCGAGCCGCTGCGGATGCTTGAGCACCTCGAGCAGCGAGTGCCCCTTCAGGAGCTCCATGGCGATGTAGGCGATGCCGTCCTGCTCGCCGACGTCGAAGATGGTGACGATGCTGGGATGCGACAGGCGCCCGGCGGAGCGCGCCTCGCGGATGAAGCGCTCGCGCACCTCAGCCATCACCTCCGCGGGAAGGTCCGGCAGCAGCGTCTTGATCGCGACCTCGCGGTCGATGAGCGGGTCGAGCGCGCGGAAGACGGCGCCCATCGCCCCTCGTCCCAGCTCGCCCACGATGCGGTAACGGCCCAGCGTTTTCAGGTCCACCGAAGTCCCGCGCAGCCTGATTATGGTTTGCCGCCATTTTAAGGCCGAAGGCGCGGCAAAAAAACTAAAAAAACTACAGGCCGAGCAGGCGCGCCGGGTTCTTGCGCATCATGATGTCGATGTCGCCGTCGGAGATGCCCTCGCGCTTCATGGCGGCGATGGCGGCCTCGACGCCGTCGGGATGCGTCATATTTCCGGATTGGCCGAGGTCGGTGGAGACCACCACGCTGTTGGCGCCGATTTCCTTCACCGCCTGTGCGACATTTTTGGCATTCACCTGCGTCCAGTGGGTAAGGAAGGGCAGGGGCGCGTTCGGACCGGCGAGGAACTGGAGAAAGCAGATCTCGATCACCGCGCCCATGTCGGCGACCTGCTTCGCCTGCGCCATGGTGAGGCCCGGCACGTTGGTGAGGGCGTGCGTCACGATCATGTTCTTCACGCCGAGCTCGCGCCCGCGGCGTACCACGGCAATGACCTCTTCCGGATGCACGTGCCCAGTCGCGAGGAGCAGGTTCTCGCGGGCGATGATCTTCAGGATCGCCTCCATCTCCGGCGTGACCTGGCCATTGGGCGCGACCATGAGGCCCTTGTCGGTCGGCTTGCCGAAGGTCTTGACGTGCTTGTCGGACTCGAAAGTCGGCAGCCAGACGACTTTGCCGCGGCTGCCGTACACGCGGTGCATCCATTCGACCGCGTCCGGGTTGATGCCGCCCACGGCGCGGTTCAGCACCACGCCGCCGAACACCTCGATGCCCGGCACGACCTTCATCACCAGCGCGGCGCGGCTCGCGGTCTCGCTGATGTGGTTCTTCAGCAGGATGCCGCGCATTCCCTTGGCCTTCGCCAGCTGCGCGACGTCGATGTCGTCCATGTTGCGCCCGAACACGTCCGGGTGCGAGTGCACGTGCATGTCGATCACCCCGGCGGCAGGGCTCACTTTCGGCGGCGGCGGCGGAAAGGCCGCCTGGGCGAACGCGTTCGATGCGGCAAGCGAAAAAGCGGCGAGCAGCACGGTTCTCATGCGGGGCCTCCTCCCTGTGGTGGCGAAAAATCTTAGCCGCTCGGCTTCACTTGAACAACTGGGCCGGCTCGACGAGGTTCTCAACCTCGCGCACGCCCGGCACTGCGCGCGCCGCGGCGACTGCGGCGGTGACGGCCGCCTGGTCCTCGGCCACGCCGGTGAGGAGGACCGCGCCGTCGGACGCCTCGGCGCGCACGCCGTGGATCCCGACCCGCTCGAGCGCCTCGGAAACGCTGCGCGCGAGCGCCACGTCGTCGGCATTGAATCCGACACGCGCGAGCATGTAGTCCACCGCTTCAGCGACCTCGGCGTCCGGCAGCTGGGTGAATCCGGCCTTGGGCGCCATGGCCGTGCCCGGCACGCCCTTGATCGCCGAGCGCAGCAGGCCTTCGCGCCCCTTGGAGAAGCGCGCTTTCCAGTCCGCGCGCACGTCGATGCGCGGCGCCTTGTCCGACCCGGCGTCGTGGCACATCGCGCACTTGTCGCGGTAGACCGCTTCACCGGTGTCCGCCAAACCGAGACTTGGGAAGGCGAGGCCCGCAACGGCGATGGCGGCGAGAAACCTCATGCCGTATTGTAGGCGCATGCTCGACCTTCTCGTTCGCGGCGCGTCGATCGTCGACGGCACCGGGAAACCCGCCTTTCGCGGCGATGTTGGGATCTCGCAAGGAAAGATCGTCGAGGTCGGAAAAATCGACTCCGCCGCGCGGCAGGTCGTCGATTGCGGCGGCCTCGCGCTGATGCCGGGCATCGTCGACGTGCACACGCACTACGACGCGCAGATCACGTGGGATCCGACCCTCTCGCCATCCGTCTCGCTCGGCGTGACCACCGCGATCCTGGGCAATTGCGGCTTCGGCATCGCGCCGTGCCCGGCAAGCCTGCGCGAGACCATGGTCAAGAATCTGTCGGTGGTAGAGGGAATGGACCTGGAAGCGCTGCTTCAAGGCACGCGCTGGAGCTTCGAGACCTTTGGTGAATACCTCGATGCCCTGGAGCGAGTCCGCCCGTACGCCAACGTCGGCGTGCTGGCCGGTCATTCCACCATCCGCACGGCGGTGATGGGCGAGGACGCGTCGACCCGCGCGCAGCCCACGCCGGAGGAGCTCTCGGCGATGCAGGCGGTGGTCCGCGACGCGATGCGCGCCGGCGCCGCCGGCTTCGCCTCGTCGTTCTCGCCGAATCACAGCGGCTGGGGCGGAAAGCCCATGCCCTCGACCATCGCCTCCGACGCGGAGCTGAAGGCGCTGGCCGGGGTGCTGGGCGAAGAGCGGCGCGGCGTGTTCGTCATGGCGAGCGGGCCGCGCGGCACGCCCGAGTTCATGGAATCGATCGCCGCGGAGACCGCTCGCCCGGCGTTCATGGTGACCGTGCTCACCATGTACAGCAAGGCGCAGCCCGAGCGCGCGCTTCAGTACTACGAGCGCTGCGCGCGGGCGGTTGCGCGTGGCCACGAGGTGTGCATCCACACGAGCTGCCAGCCCCTGTCGTTCGATTTCACGCTGCGCGAGCCGTACATCCTCTATTCGCACGACGCTTTCGACGCGGTCAAGGCGGCGCCGCCCGGCGCGCGCGCAAACATCTACCGCGACCCGGCGTTCCGCGAGCGCTTTCGCGGTAATCTGCGCAACCCGAAGAGCGGCATCCTCTTCTCGGGCGACTGGTCGCAGGTCGAGCAGGACGGTGTTTCCATTCCGCTCCTCGCCGGGAAAGCCGAAAAGGATCCCCTGGACTACTTCTTCGACCTGCCGCTCGACGCGCAGCTCGTGGCGAAGCTCTACCAGAACGACGACGCCGGCGTCGCGCCGCTGCTGAAGCATCCGGCGGGCGTGCTCGCTCTCTCCGACGCGGGCGCGCACCTCATCTACTTCTGCGACGCCGGCTTCGGGCTGCACTTCCTCGCGCACTGGGTGCGGGACACCGGGCACTTCACGCTGGAGGAAGGCGTGCGCCGGCTGACGAGCGATCCGGCGCGGCGCTACCGCATTCCGCGGCGCGGCTCCATCGAGCCGGGGAACTGGGCCGACTTCGTGCTGTTCGATCCGGCGCGGGTCGGCGTCTCCGGCCTGCAGAAACGCAGCGACCTGCCGGGCGGCGGCAGGCGGATGGTGCGCGCCCCGACGGGCGTGCACGGCGTGTGGGTCAACGGGGTCCGGGTGTTCGACGGCGCGAACTACTCGTCGCGGCGCGACGACGGACCGGGGCGCGTGCTTAGGAACTTTGACTCATAAGCGCCGAGCCGGCGCCCCCGGCGCACGTAATGTGCGCCCCGTACATTGGTGTGCAAGGAGTCGCACCATGGGCGCGCGTCTGCTGCCAAGGAACCTGCCGGAGCTGTTCTCGTATTCCCTGCTGCTCGAGCGCGAGGCGGCCCGGCGCTATGCCGAGCTCGAGCGCTTCCTGCGCGGCCGCGGCGCGCGCGCGGTCGCCGACGAGTTCGAGAAGCTCGGGCGCGAGGAGCGCGAGCAGTACGAGGTGATCGCGCTGGGCACGGCGGGACGGGACCTGCCGCAGCTCGCCGGCTGGGAGCTCGGCTGGTATTTCGACGGCGAGGCGGTGAGCGCCGCGCCGTCGCCCAACGGCACCGCCGACGCGCTCGCCATCGCGCTCGCGTTCGAACGGCGCACGCAGTCTTTCTACAACGACGTCGCCACGAACGCGCGCGCCGACGCTGTGCGCGCCTTCGCGGCGGAGATGTCCGCCGACGAGCAGCGCCACATCGCGCGCCTCGAGGCGCTCCTCGCGCAGGAATGCTTGCGCGCCGGCTTCGGCAACGCCGACGCCGAGCCCGCCGAGGACGGCGGGTTGCCCCCGCCCTGACGCTAATCGGCGCTAGTCGGCGGTGCTGACGCGCTTCGCGTTGGGGACCGACGCGCTCGTCGCACGCGCCTCGAGCACCTTTTGCGTCTGGGACAAGATCTCGATCTCGACGGTGACCCCGGCGGTGCGCGCCACGATGATCTCGCCGGCATCGAAGGCGCCGACGGAGTCGGGCTTCATCCCCATGTTGTCGAGCGCCTCGAGCGAGGCGCTCCTGACCGACGGCGCTCCCGCGACGCCAGCGGCCGAAACCGCCTTCCGAGAGTTTCGAAACGCGGCGTCGAGCGCGGTCGAGAATTCTCGCGGCGGCAGGTAGCCCTCGATCCTGTAGGCGACCGCGCCGTGCTCGTCGAAGAACAAGAGCGTGGGCGTGAACTGCACCTTCAGCGCGGCGGCGAAGCGCTTCTCCGGAAGCCTGCGGCCGTCGGCGAGCGTGACCTCGCGGTCGCCCCAGATATTGATCGCCACCGGCACGAAATGGCGCCGCGTCTTCTCCACGATCTGCGGCTCCCGCCAGTTCACCGTGACGAGCCGCCTGCAGTACGGGCAGCCGTCCTGCATGAAGTACAGCATGAGGCGCCTGCCGTCCCTCGCCGCCTCGGCGGCGTCCTCGCGCACGTCGAGAAACGTCTCGACGAACCATTCGGGCGCCTCCTGCGCGGGAACCGGCAAGGCCCAGATCGCTCCTAGGAAAAGTAGCCACTTCATCGAGCCAGTATAGTAATCCGCATGCTGCGCCTTCTCGGATTGCTCAGCCGGCGCCGCGCGCGTGCCCGCGCGGCGCTCTCGATCGCCGGCATCGCGCTCGGCGTGGCGCTCGGCTACGGCGTACACCTCGTGAACCGGGCCGCCGTGGAGGAGCTCGCCGCCTCCGTTCGCACGGTGGCCGGCGAGGCGGACCTGCAGGTGCGCGGCGGGCGCAGCGGCTTTCCGGAGGCGCTCTTCCCGCAGGTCGCGCGGATCGCGGGCGTCGCGTGGGTCAACCCCGCGCTCGAGCTCGACGCCGGCATCGCCGGGAGCGACGAACGGACCCTCCGCGTGATCGGCGTGGATGCTCTGCGAGAGGGGGTGCCGCAGCTCCTCGCGCCGGACAAAGTGCTGCTGTCGCCGCTCGCTGCCGCCGCGCTCGGCGAGGGGCCGCTGCGCCTCGTGGTGGGGCAGCACGTGGTCGAGCTCGAAGTGGCGGGCGTGGGCGAGCTCAAGGGATTCGCCGCCCTCACCGACATCTCGACCGCGCAGTGGCGCCTCGGGCGTCTCGGCGAGCTGAACCGGCTCGACGTGCACCTCGCGCGCGGCGCGAGCCGTGAACGGGTCCTGAATTCCATAAGGAACATGTTGCCGCCCGGGGTCCACGTCGCCACCGTCGACTCGCTCGAGCAGGCGAGCGGCTATCCGTCCCGCGCCTACCGCGTGAACCTGAACGTGCTCGCCATGGTGGCGCTCTTTACCGGGGGCTTCCTCGTGTTCTCGGCGCAGGCGCTCGAAATGGCGCGCCGGCGGGGCGAGCAGGCGCTGCTGCGCGTGCTCGGCCTGAGCTCCTCCGGGCTCGCGCGCCTCTGCCTCGCGGAAGCGGCGGTGCTCGGCGTGCTCGGCGGCATCGCCGGGGTCGCGCTCGGCTACGGTTGCGCGCTCCTCGCGCTGCGCTATGCGGGCGCGGATCTCGGCGCCGGCCAGCTCCGCGGGATCGCGCCGCACCTTGCCTTTCAGCCGATCCCGGCGAGCCTGTACGTGATCGCCGGCGCGGCGGTCGCCGTGCTGGGCGCGCTCTTGCCGGCGCTCGACGCCGCGCGCACGCCGCCGGCGCGGGCGCTCAAGGCGGGCGACGAGCAGCGCATGTTCCAGCGCGCCGGGCGCGCCTGGCCGGGCCTCGCCCTGCTCGCGGCCGGTGCGGGGCTCTCGCAGCTCGGCCCGGTGAACGGCCTGCCGCTCTTCGGCTATGCCGCCATTGGCTGCCTTCTCATCGGGGCGGTCGCGTTGATGCCCCGCGTTTCAGGCTGGATTTTCGAGCGGATCCCGTTCACGTCGAGAACCTCCTTCGCCCTCGCCGTGGCGCAGCTTCGCGGCGCGCCGGGACAGGCGGCGGTGAGCCTCGCCGCGATCGTCGCCAGCTTTTCGCTGATGGCGGCGATGGCGATCATGGTCGCGTCGTTTCGCCATTCGCTGGACGCCTGGCTCGACGCGGTGTTGCCGGCGCAGCTCTACCTGCGCAGCACCCATGCCGGCGACACGGGGTATCTCGAGCCGGGCTTCGAGGCGCGAGTGCGCGCGCTGCGCGAAATCGAGCGCGCCGAATTCCTGCGCAGCGGCCGCATCATCCTCGACCCGGCGCGCCCGGCGCTCGCGCTCCTCGCGCGCGACCGGGCGGAGGGCGCGTTTCCGGTCGTGGGGGCGCGCCACCAGCGCCAGCCCGGAGAGCCGCCGCTCGTGTGGGTCAGCGAAGCCGCTCACGACATCTACGGCTTCGACGCGGGGAAGACGATCGAGCTGCCCTTGAACGGGAAGAGCGTACGGGTGACCGTCGGAGGCGTCGTCCGGGACTATGCGCGGCAGCATGGCGCGATCGCGATGGAGCGCGCCGACTACGTCGCGCTCACCGGCGACCGGCGCGTGAACGACGCGGCGGTGTGGCTGCGCCCAGGCGTGACGCCGGCGCAGGCGATGGAGGCGATCCGCTCGCTTCCGGGCGGCGCCGGCCTCGACGTCGCCGCGCCGCCCGAGATCCGCGAGGTGTCGCTCGCCATCTTCGACCGCAGCTTCGCGGTGACGTACGCGATGGAGGCGGTGGCGGTGCTGGTCGGGCTGTTCGGGCTGTCGTCGAGCCTGGGCGCGATCGTGCTCGCGCGCCGGCGCGAATTCGGCGTGCTGCGCCATCTCGGCGTTACGCGCTCCCAGGTGCGCGCCATGCTCGCCGCCGAAGGCGCGCTGCTCGCGCTCATCGGCGCGGCGGCCGGCCTCGTCGCCGGAGGTGCCATCAGCCTGGTGCTGGTCTACGTCGTCAACCGGCAATCGTTCAACTGGAGCATGGAGCTCCATCCACCCTACCTGCTGCTCCTTGCCTTGGCGTCGACCCTGATCGTGCTCGCGATCGCCACGGCCGTGGTGTCGGGCAGGGAGGCCATGGGCATGGGACCGGTGCGCGCCGTGCGGGAAGACTGGTGAGGCGGCGTCACTTTCTTTTATCCCTTCCAGGATTGCTCGCCGCGCAAGGAGTGCATGCGGCTAAGGTGACCTATCCGCAGGTGAAACCCGGCTACCGGTTGCACTTTCCGCGCGATCATGGGGCGCATCCCGAATACCGCGTCGAGTGGTGGTACGTCACCGGCTGGCTCGACGTGCCGTACGGCTTCCAGATCACGTTCTTCCGGGCGCGGCCGGAGGAGGAGAGCGCGAACCCGAGCAGCTTCAACCCGCGCCAGATCCTGTTCGCTCACGCCGCGCTCTCCGACCCGAAGCGCGGACGCCTCGCGCACGACCAGCGCGCGGCGCGCGCCGGCTTCTCGCTCGCGCAGGCCGAGACCGAGCGCACCGGAGTGTGGATCGACGACTGGAGCCTGGTGCTCGAAGGCACGCGCTACCACGCGCGCATCGCGGCGCGCGAGTTCGATTTCGACCTCACGCTTTTCGCGCGCGAGCTCGTCCTCCAGGGCGACGCCGGGTTCAGCCGCAAAGGGCACCGGCCGGAAGAGGCAAGCTACTACTACAGCCGGCCGCAGCTCGACGTGGCGGGCAAGGTGAACGGCGCCGAGGTGACCGGAACCGCGTGGCTGGACCACGAATGGTCGAGCGCCTACATGGCGCCGGAGGCGGCCGGCTGGGACTGGGCCGGGATCAACTTCCTCAACGGCGCCTCGCTCATGGGCTTTCGCATGCGCGACAAGAACGGCGGGACGCACTATGCCCCTCCGGGAATCTCGATGAAGCCGCTGCGCGTGTGGAAGTCGCCGCGGACCGGCGTCGAATATCCGGTTTCGATGCAGCTCAACGACTTGAGACTCGAACCGCTGATGGATGATCAGGAGCTCGATTCGCGCCTCTCGACCGGCACGATCTACTGGGAGGGCGCAGTCAGAGCCTTCCAAAACAATAATCAAATCGGGCGCGGCTACCTCGAGCTCACCGGGTACTGGAAGCCGATGAAGCTTTGAGCGACGAGAGCGTGACACCGGCAAGAATGAGACCGATGCCGGCGAAGTGGTACCAGCCCGGGTATTCGGCGAGGAACAGCGCCGACAGGATCACGCCGAACGCCGGCATGAGGTGCATCGTGATGCCCGCGCGCACCGCTCCCATGCGCTTCACTACGTAGCTCCAGCCTGCATAGGCGAGCAGGAACGACCCGATCGCGGAGTAGAGCACGGCGAGATAGCCGCGCGCGTCCAACTCGATCTGCGGATTGAAGACGAGCTCCCAGGCCGCCCACGGCGTCATGAACAGGAACCCGAAGAGGCACACCAGGACGAGAAGCTCCGTCGTGTCGAGCGGGTCGCGCCGCAGCCGCAGCAGCACGGTGTAGCCGGCCCACATCATCATCGAGGCGAGGGCCATGAGGTCGCCGATGTTGAAGGACAGCCGCGCGGGCTCGCCGCGCGTGGCGATGAGGAACACGCCGCAGAAGGACACCACTACGCCGAGCCACTGCCGCGCCCCGACGCGCTCGCCCAGGGGCACCGACATCAGCATGATGAACAACGGGGTGGTCGACAGGTAAAGGATGCCGCTCGTCGCCGTCGTGTAATGCAGCCCGAGCCACTGCAGGCCGAGGTGCACGCCGCCGCCCGTGAAGCCGAGGGCGGCGATGATCTTCCAGTCTCTGGACCGAAGCTCGGGCAGCTTCGCCTTTAGGTTGGAGAAGGCGAACGGCAGCAGGATCGCGAGCACGATGAGAAGCCGGCCGACCGTGGCGAGGCCCGGCGCGATGGCGTCGCGCACCGCGCGCGCCACGATCCAGTTGCCCGACCAGAGCAGGAGGGTCGCGACGAGGACCAGCCAGGCGGTCCGGCGCACCGTGCTCGAGCGCCGCCTAGTCGATGCTCACGCCGTAGCGCGCGACGAGCGCGGTCCAGCGCCCGACCTCGTCCTCCAGGAACCTGCGCTGCTCGGCGGGAGCGATGGCGAGGACGCGGCCGCCGTCGCGCTCGATGCGCTCGGCGAACTCGCGGTCCTGCAGCACCTCGGCGAGCGCCGCGCGCAGCGTGCCCACCGCTTTCGCTGGCGCCGCCGCGGGCGCGAACAGCGCGAACCAGCTTTCGCCTTCGAATTGCGCGAGGCCGGTTTCCATCACTGTCGGTACGGACGCGAGCTCGCGCGAGCGTTGGGCGCCGGTGACCGCGAGGGCTTTGAGCCTCCCCGCCTGCACGTGCGCCTTCGCGGCCGAGAGGTTGTCGATCATCACGTCGAGGCGTCCGGCGAGCATCTCCTGGTGCGCGGCGGGCGCGGACTTGAACGGCACGTGGACCAGGTCGAGCCCGAGGCTCTTGAAGAGAATCGCGCCCCAGACGTGCTGCAGCGTGCCGATGCCCGCCGAGCCGTAGGTGAGCCTGCCGGGCTTCGCCCTGGCATAGTCGACGAGCTGCGCGAGGCTCGACGCGGGAAGGTCGCTGCGCGCGACCAGCACGAACGGATACGCGGAGACGTAGCCCAGCGGCACGAAATCGCGCAGCGGGTCGTAGGGCAGCGACTTCATCAGCGCCGGATTCATCACCATGTTGAAGATGCCGCCGACGAGGAGCGTGTAGCCGTCCGGCGCGGCCTTCGCCGCGTACTCCGTGCCGACGAGCGAGCCGGCGCCCGGGCGGTTCTCGACGATCACGCTTTGCTTCAGGCGCTCGCCGAGCTTCTGCGCGACGTGGCGGCCGAGGATGTCGGTGCCGCCGCCCGGGCCGATCGGCACGATGAGGCGCACCGGCCGCGCCGGATAGTCCTGCGCGAGCGCCGCGGCGGCGAAGAGGACGCCGAACGCGATGCAGGGAAGAGCGCGCTGCGGGCTCATGGGGCCGCATGCTAACCTCGCGCATGCCGGTTGTGAAAGCGGCCGGGCGCTCGCTCAGCTACGAATGGATCGAAGGCGACGCCCGGGCCAGGCCGACCCTGATTTTTCTCCACGAAGGGCTGGGCTCGATCCGCCAGTGGCGCGACTTTCCGCCGAAAGCGGCCGCCGCCACCGGCTGCCGGGTGCTCGTCTACGACCGCTACGGCTACGGCCAGTCCGAGGTGCTCGCCGAGCCGCGCCGGGATGTTCGCTTCATGCACGACGAGGCGCTCGTCGCGCTGCCGGAGCTGCGCCGGCGTCTCGCCATCGAGGACGCGATCCTGGTAGGGCATTCGGACGGCGCCTCGATCGCCCTCATCCATGCCGGCGCGGGACATCGCGCCCGCGGCGTGGTGGCGATGGCGCCGCACGTCTTCATCGAGCCGATCTGCCTCGGTTCCATCAGGAAGGCGGCGAACACTTTCGAGTCCACCGATCTGCCGGCGAGGCTCGGCCGCTATCACCGGGATGCGCGCAAGACCTTTTACGGCTGGGCCGACGTGTGGCTCGATCCGGGCTTCGAGCGCTGGGACATCCGCGACGACTACCTGCCGGGCGTGCAATGCCCGGTGCTCGCGATCCAGGGGTACGACGACGAGTACGGCACCATGGCGCAGCTCGACGAGATCGCGCGCCGCGTGCCCGGGCCGTGCGAGCTGCTAAAACTGGAGCGCTGCGGCCACGCGCCGTTCCGCGATCAACCCGAGCAGACGCTGGCCGCCCTAACGCGCTTTATCCAAACACTGAGCTAGCAAAAACGAAAAACAGGGACAGACCACGTTTTCCGGAAAAAAACGTGGTCTGTCCCTGATTTGGGGTTGCTACTCCGCGTATCGGACGCCGCGGCGATCCAGCATCCTGAGCAGCGCCGGCCAGTCCTTGTGGTGCGCCGGGCGATCGGGGCGGTTGAACTGCTGCGTCGAGGTGCGCGCGGCAGCCTCCGACATGAGCTGCACGTTGTGCATGCCCGCCGAGCAGGCGTCGATCTGGATCTGGCAGGCGCAGTCGAGGTAGTACATGACCTCGAAGGCTTCGCGTACCGTCGCGCCGAGCGCGAGGAGGCCGTGGTTGCGCAGGATCATCGCCTTTGCGCTCTTCCCGAGGTCGGCCGCCATGCGCGCCTGCTCCTCCCTGTAGAGCGCGATACCCTCGTAATCGTGATAGGCGACGTCGGCCTGGATCATCATCGCGTGCTGGCTGATCGGCAGCAGGCCGCACTTCATCGCCGAGACCGCGACGCCGGCGCGCGTGTGCGTGTGGATGACGCAATTGATCTCATGGCGCGCCTTGTGCACGCAGCTGTGGATCACGAACCCGGCCTCGTTCACGCCCATGCCGAGAGGATCGTCGAGGATCTTGCCGTTCCAGTCGATCTTCACCAGGCTGGACGCGGTGATCTCGTCGAACATCAGGCCGTACGGATTGATGAGGAAATCCTCGGTGCCGGGCACGCGCGCCGAGAAATGGGTGTAGATGAGGTCGGTCCACCTGTAGATGTGCGCGAGTTGGTAGCAGGCGGCCAGGTCGACGCGCGTCTGCCACTCTTCCTTGCTCACTCGATCGCGAACCGACGTTTGGATCTTTGGAACGGCGCTCATGGGGGCTCCCGGCGAAAGAGGGATGTTAACGCATGGCCGCAACCGGGGTGAACTCCCGGTAGCCCGGCGCCTCGACCGCCTCGAGCGCCTCCAGCAGGAGCTCGGGACGGTTCGGCCGCAGGCGCTCGGAGTCCGACAGGAGCCGGCGCCAGAGCCGGGCCTTCTTGTGGCCGTGGTACAGGCCCAGCATGTGACGCGTGACGTGGCGCACCGATTCCACGCCCTTCGCGTACTCGTACATCGCTCGCACCACCTGCGCGCGGCTCCTGCCAGGGTCGGCGAGCAGCCACGGATTGTGGTACGCGGCGCGCCCGAGCATCGCGCCGTCGACGTAGGCGAGATGGGTCGTGATCTCGGCCCAGCTGGTGATGCCGCCGTTGATCACGAACTCGAGCGTGGGGAACTCGGCCTTGAGGCGGTACACGTACTCGTACTTGAGCGGCGGAATCTCGCGGTTCTCCTTCGGCGAAAGTCCTTTCAGGACGGCGTTGCGCGCGTGGACGATAAAGGTGCGGCAGCCCGCCTCCGACACCGCGGCGACGAACTCGCGTACGAAATCGTAGCTCTCGATGTCGTCGATTCCGATGCGGTGCTTCACAGTGACAGGAAGCCTCACTTCGTTTTTGATCGCCCTTACACAGGAAGAAACCAGCTGAGGTTCCGCCATCAGGCAGGCGCCGAATGCGCCCTTCTGCACGCGCTCGCTCGGGCAGCCGACATTGAGATTGATCTCGTCATACCCGGACTTTTCTCCCATCCGCGCGCAGGCACGCAACTCATCGGGATCGCTCCCTCCGAGCTGCAGCGCCAGCGGATGCTCTTCCTTGCTGAACGCGAGATGCCGATCGACGTCGCCGTGAATCAGCGCGCCGGTGGTGATCATCTCGGTGTACAGGCGAGCCCTGGCGCTGATCTGGCGCATGAAGAACCGGTAGTGCCGATCCGACCAGTCCATCATCGGTGCCACGCAGATGCGGTGAGGTGATACAGTCACCCGCTGAGTTTACTGCACGACCTTTTATACCCGTCCTATGGACGACCGCCCGGTCATTGGTCAGCGCCTGAAGGAATTCCAGCAGCGGGAGATCGACCGCATCCTGGGCGCCTGCACCGCGTGCGGGAAGTGTTTCGAGGTCTGTCCCATGGCGCAGTACTCTAAGGCGCCAGCAACGGACGGCAAGCAGGTAGTGCCCGGCGTTCTCGCCGTGTTGCAAGGCGGGCAGGGCTCGCCGGAGGCGCTCGGCTGGATCGGTGTCTGCACGCGGAGCGGCGTGTGCGTTCCGGCGTGCCCGGAAAACGTCGATCCGCGCATGATGATGCGGCTTGCGCGCATGACGGCGCTCGGCGGGCGCGGCTTGCCGAAGCAGATCGAGGCGAAGGAGGACCGCGACTACTTCGATCGCGTGCGCGCCTTCGCGAAGCTGCAGCTCACCGACGAAGAGCGGAAGGACTGGACGTGATGGATGAGCGCGTCACCTTCTGGTACGGCTGCAACGTGCTGAGGCACGGCGACATCATCCACGCGTGCCTCGACATCCTGCGCGCAGTCGGCTACGAGCCTCATCCCGTGGGCGGGCCTGACTACTGCTGCGGCACCGTGAAGGACGCGAACCAGGCCGCCGCGGGCGGCATGGCGACGCGGACCGTGGGGCGCCTGAACGAGCGTGATGCGCGCGTCGTCGCCTGGTGTCCGTCGTGCCATTCGCACATGCACGACTTCATGGAACAGGCGAACGAGCGGCACTTCGACATGAGCTACATGGTCGAGGTGCTGCACGAGAGGCGCGAGCGGCTTGCGCCGCTGTTGAAAACCCCGGTGCCGATGAGAGCGATGCTGCACCGGCACGTAGGTTTCAACGACCTCGTGCCGGTGAACCGCATGGTGCCCGAGCTGCTGTCGATGATTCCGGGCGTCGAGGTCGTCGACGGCGGCTACACGGCGCCCGGCTACATGTGCGCCTCGTTCGCCGGCCTGCCAAACGCGCTCCACGACATCCACGCCAATACGATGCACGCTGCGAAGGCCTCGGGCGCCGAAGCCGTGGTGACGACGTTCCACCAGTGCTACCGCGAGATCCTCGGTCTCGACGCCGCCGGCGCCATCCCCGTGTACAACTATATCCACCTCATCGCCCGCTCCATGGGGCTCGCCTACGAGGACGAGTACAAGGCATGGAAGCGGGCGGGCGAGGGCGCGGCGGCGCTCATCGGTCCCGAGCGCATCGCCGCGGTCGGCGTGACCTTCTACGAGCGCGCCATTCTCCCCGAGCTGAAGAAGCGGCCGAAGCTGGGCTGAGGCGCGAGGCGGGCGCTTCTCCTGCATGGGCGCAAATCACCGCCATCACAGCTCGCCTGCGGCCCGTTAGGTCGGGGTGTCAACTAAATCGGGAAGATTGGCGTCGGACAACAACGCGCTGTTAGGTGCCACGGTGGAGTCTATTTTGAACATCCGTCCGCCTTGTCAATTTCGGCCTGATCCGGTGCGTAAAGGTAGACAGGGCTAACCCCAGGACCATCAATCCATACTCGCGCGCAGTCTCCGACGGAAATACTCTCTCGCTTAGATCGAAGGCTAACCTTCTCCCCCATTTCTAGTTGCACGGTATAGCGCTGGTACTTGGTGCCATAGGTCGACGTTAAGCTCTCGACAATTGGTGCACCCACGACGCCGAACGTCGCTTGGTTCTGCGCGCGGACCGAGGGATCTGGGTTTGGCCGCGCCAAGTCGACGTCCGGCGTCTTCTCTATAACGCGGCCGAGATAGCTATACGCGCTCTGTTTAGAGCTGACGCTGCAACCGGCGATAGCAGTCAAAGCAGCGACGGCTACAACAACAGCTGCACACTGGCCGGAATTTGTCGCGGCGCCCACGATATGCCTCCGACGAAGTGACATAGCGCTGAAACGCGTCAAGTGTAAACAGCATGTGGCAAACCAACGAGCGCGAACATCGAGCTACCAACAATGATCAAGATACCGGTCATGCTCAACGCGAAGTCTCAGGCAGCTGCTCGAGCTTGAGTTGCGTCGCGCGGGCGCAGTTCTCTGTCACCTTGAAATAACGCTGCACCTGGCCGGCGCCGATCTCATATGGGTGCGGCCCATCGCCGCGGCCGGCGAGCATGAGGTTCTTCTTCCACGCCTCGTCGAACTCCGAATGGTTCGACAACAGCACGGTCGCGCCGGCCTCCTTAGCCTTCGCGGCGAGGTGGCGCTGCGACTCTATATAAGTCTGCAGGTTCTTGATGCTCCATTCGCGCTGGTTCCATTCGTAGACCAGCGCGGTGCCGCCCGAATAGACCACGTTCACGGGACGGCCGCGGTCGAGCACCTGGAACGTGAACGAGATCGTCCCATCCGTATGGCCGGGCGTGAACCAGATGTTGACCGTCGATTCACCTAGCGTGAGCTTCATGCCGTCGGTCGCCACAACGTCGCGCTTCGGGGCCATGGTCTTGAAGCGATTCGGCAGCTTCTCGACCAGCGCCCAGTCCGGCTCGGACATTACGACACGCGAACCGTAGCGCTTCTGGATCATCTCCGCCCCGCCGATGTGGTCCTGATGGGCGTGCGAGATAACCACGTACTTGATGTTCTTCGGATCGAGCCCTACCTTTTTCATCCCGCCGACGATGAGCTCTTCCGAGTTGTAAGGGTAGATCGTGTCCAGGAGAATGATGCCCTCGCGCGTCGTGAGCGCCCATGCGGAGTGGACCTTTCCACCCACGAAGTAGAGGTTGTCGAAGACCTTACGTGGATCCGCATACCACGCCGCCCGCGGCGGCGCCGTGCGCGGGTCCGTCACATACGGTGCGGGAATATCGCGGAGATCCTCGCTCCTGCTCGGCGGCAGGAAGCAGGTCCGCGCGAGGGTGCCGAGAAATTCGAAGCCGGCCGCGGTCTTTGCGGCCTGCTGTGCCACTTCCACGTCACTCACTGGCCTCGCTGATGCCGGCGCGACCTGTTGCCCGGACGCCGCTCTTGCGACGGTCAGGGCACCGACAATGAGCGCCGCAACCGAAACGGCCCGCACTAACGTTCTGTCAGGCATCGCTACTCCTTCCGGCCAGTTCTGACGGCGTCGGACAACAACGCGCTGTTAGACGGCATGTTTGTCCCCTTACCTAGACCGCATATGGAATCCCGCGACGAAGAACGCGGCTGCCAAGGCTAGCCAGATGCTGCCGCTTAGGATATTTGCGGCTTCCGGGCTAACGAAGCGCGCTGTGAGATCGTGGATCCAGCACAGTCGACGACAAGCACCAGCGCCGCCTGCAGTAAATGACGCCAGCGCCGAGAGGAGTAGTAGCACTCCCGTCGCCGTGAAGCAGTAGCCAAGAAAGTGGGCGCCGAACATTTATGCCGTCTGACGTGGAGTAGATGACAAAATAGATGACGAAATAGGTGACATCTCTTCCTGCCTTGGGACCGCTGCGCCATTAATTTCGTGTCGGTACGTTACGCCGCGGCCGCGGCAGGCGCAAACTGCGCTGGCAAATCGGTCCGGTAGGACGGTTCGGCGGTATTCATCCCGCGTCGGGCACGGTAAACCGCTGCGGCGGGAGCCCCTGGAGGGAGCGTTCGTGCATCGTCGCGTAGGCGGCTTCCATGTGGCGCGCAAAGAGCGCGGTGTCGAAGAGGGGATGCGTCGGGATGTTCTCGTTGAGCTTCCTTCGGATTGCCGCGAGGCGTTCCGGCTCGGTGGCGAGCGAAAGCGCGAGACGCTCGTAGTCTCCGCGTGAGGCTGCGATGAGCTCGGGGAGGCCGAGGGCGTGGAGAAGGCTCGCGCCGACCCGGCTGGCGAACGCCTCGCCCGGGCAGGTGAGGACCGGAAGGCCGGCCCACAGGGCGTCGGCCGCCGTGGTGTGCGCGTTGTAGTAGAACGTGTCCAGGACCAGGTCGGCTACGCGGTGGCGCGCGAGATGCGCCGAGGGTTCGAGCTGCGGCGCGAATACCAGGCGCGTGGGCGCGATACCGCGCGCCTGCGCTTCGGCGCGCAGATTGCGAGTCGCCGCGGCGTTATGATCGAGGAGCCAGAGGACGCTGCCTTCGACCGCCGCGAGCAGGCGCATCCACACGTCGAGCGCGTCGGGCGTGATCTTGGCCGGGTTGTTGAAGCAGCAGAACACGAAGGCGTTTTCCGGCAGGCCGGCCTCCGCACGGCTCGGCGTGCGCTGCGCGATCGGCCTTTTCGAATCGCTCGCCCAGTAGGTATGCGGCAGCCAGACCACGCATTCCGAGTACTGGCCAAGCTCGCCCTCCGGCACGACCACCCGGTCGGCGATCAGGTAGTCGATGTAGGGCGCGCCCATCGTTCCGGGGTAGCCCATGTAGTTGACCTGCACCGGCGCCGTCCTGCGCGCGAAGATGCCCGTGCGCGCGTAGCCGCTCAGGCCCTTCAGGTCGACGGCGATGTCGAGC
>Ga0075434_100000012_pt1 | contig 83539 bp, 71 predicted proteins | sample RhiMethybrSRZTD3_FD_75298 | JGI IMG/M metagenome (GOLD analysis project Ga0075434, IMG submission 75298) | Populus rhizosphere microbial communities from Tennessee, USA - Rhizosphere MetaG P. TD hybrid SRZTD3 | ecosystem: Host-associated > Plants > Roots > Rhizosphere > Soil | place: USA...
TGCCCGGTTTTGCCCGGCTCATCGGGGACCGGGCGCCGCAGCAATTCAGCACATTGGGAGAACTTCTCAACGACATGCTCACCGGCCCGTTGCAGACCAGCCGGACCCGGCTGGACCGCGATGTACCGGAGGTTCGTGAAATGTGGAACCGGCTGCACGGCGAACTCGCGCAGCGCTTGGTCGCGCCGGCCCTGGTGCATGGTGACGTCTGTCCACCCAACGCGTATGTCAGTCAAGGCCCCAACGGTCCCGTTGTCACCGGAATTGGCGATTTCAGCCCTCACACCTTGAACGCCGACCCGTTGCTGGATGTCGCAGGCGCGGTGATCTTCCTCGAGCTGGAGCCGTATGCCGACGCACCGACCGATGCCGCATGGCTCGAGGCGGTTGCCGTAGAGCGCCATGGGCAAGACGTCAGCCATTGGATTGATGTCTACCGGCGCTACTACGGCTTCTATTTCTCCAACGCCTACGCCGTCGACCCGAGTCTTTACGCCTGGTGCCTGAGACAGCTCAGCCGGTGATCTTGGACACGGAGCGGTACTTGGTTACGTCTTGAGCTTGTCTGCCAACAGTGAGGGGCGGATAGTTGGCGCAGGAAGGCGGTAGACCGGTGAATCTGAAACCCGCTGAGATGCGTACGCTCCAGTTCGGACCGCTTTGGGTGTTGAGCGCCGTCGCAGGTACCTATAACCGCTTCAAGAGTTACGAGCTTGCCGCGTTTTGGGACACGATCGTTGCAGTTGCCTTGCGTACGCCGCTGCCGGCGCGCGACATCCTTACTTCGATGGCCAAAGACCGATCCGACTTACTGCTTGACTTCGAGCTCGATGATCGGCCAGTGGTTTCAGGACTGCGGCAAATCCTGGAGATCCTGAACCGAGTCGAATCACAGACATCCAACGACTTCAGGCTCGCGCTGATACGTATCGGCATCGACGTTGCCCGTAATCGCGGCCCGTACGGCCGAACCATCACAGGGGAACAGGAGCAACTCCTGTTGCTATTGGCGGAGTTGCTGGAGATCGAATCCGCGTCAGACATCAGCGACGTACTCCTTCGAATCGGCTCTTGACCGATTTGCCTGGACCCCAGGCACTCCCCGCAGCGGCCGGATATCGCTAGGCTCCCAGCATGAGCGAAGAATCGGTACGCAGCACGCCCGTGCTCGGGATCGACATTGGCGGCAGCGGCATCAAAGGAGCGCCCGTCGATCTTGCAACTGGCGAATTCACGTCGAAGCGACTTCGCATCACGACGCCCGAGAAGTCAACACCGAAGAACGTGGCGGCGGTCGTCGCTGAGATCGTGGAGAACTTCTCGCAGATCATTGGCGACGGTCCAATCGGCGTAACCATCCCGGCCGTTGTGACTCACGGCAAGACCCGATCCGCCGCAAACATCGACAAGTCATGGATCGATGCCGACGCTGAGAAGGTCTTTGAGAGTCACCTCGGTCGAGACATCTTGCTGGTCAACGATGCCGATGCGGCTGGCATCGCGGAAGTCCACTATGGCGCTGCGGCAGGGCATCCGGGTCTGGTGATCATGGTTACGTTGGGCACCGGCATCGGCACCGCGATCGTCTATCGCGGAGTCCTGGTCCCGAACTCCGAGCTTGGCCATATGGAAGTTGACGGGCAAGACGCCGAGACTCGCGCCGCCGCGAGCGTCAAGGAAAAGCACGGTCTGTCGTACAAGGAATACATCCCACGACTGCAGAGGTACCTCGAGCGACTCGAAGCCTTGCTGTGGCCCGACCTGATCGTGATCGGCGGCGGCATCAGTAAGAACTCGGACAAGTTCATCCCGAAGCTCAAGCTCAATGCCGAGATAGTGCCTGCCAAGCTGTTGAACACGGCTGGCATCGTCGGCGCCGCCTGGCTTGCCGCCGACCGCCAGATTCACCCGGACGAGCTCCGGTAACCCCGACTACGCTCCTTTACAGTCCCTGATCCGGTTGACGAAACCTACGTTCACGTAGGTTTCCGTCGGTTTACACAGGTTGCGACCTATGCAGACCGTCAGAAAACTATGCAGACCTAGGCGGTTGTTGGTGCAGTGCCACCGATGACAGCGGGCCCTGAACTGCTGGCTAGGCCGATTCAGCTCGCAATGATGGTGCGACCGCGTACGTATAGCCGGTAAGACTGATCGAGGGCTTGGGCCAGATCTGCCATTGTGCGACGCGCCCTCTGAGGCATGACCTCAGACCAAATGAACCGACTCATCCCTCGGAGGTCGGCACGCATCGTGTCCTCTCGCTTCTTCTCGCGAATCACGCAATCCGACGCGGTCTCACCGGGGCGGAGAAGCCTCTGATACTTGATCTTGCCGTCGAACTCCCCGAGGTGCCGCTGCTGCTCCCAGTACCAGTCCGAGATTCCCACCCGCACGCCATGACTGTCGATCACGTGATACTGCAGCTCGGGCATAGGGATGCGATATCGATGGAACTGAAACCCTAGTAACAGATTCTCCGGGTGATTCGGCGCGAGGGTCAGCCAGCTTGATCGCCAGCCTCCCGCGTCGCGATCCTGGAAAGTACGCGAAGCGCTGTTGCAACTCCCCGAGAGCTGCTCCGAGTCGCGGATCTTGATGTAACGCCGAGTCAGCGGTGACCACGCCGCTCTCCAGGCTCGACCGGCAGGCGACTTCCCAGACGGCACGAGCTGGACTTATTGCCGTGATCCCGTCATAAACACCAAGATCGTCTTCAATGTCTTGGGTCACAACATGGTGGTTGATCTTCGCCGCATGGTGTGAACATCCACGATCAAGTCGTAGCAAGTGAACTATGGCGAGATCTTCTTGATAGAGCGCGAAGCCGTGCAGCGCCGCGGCCGATGGGCCGGTAAGCGCGGCACTTCCCCGTTGCGCTGCCAACGCCGCGCGAGCATGCAGGAGATGCCTGCCGGCATCATCGCTGACGTTGTAGAGATCGGCGGGCGCATACATGCCGCGCCGCAGCCGTACGATCAATCCTTCGCGTCGGGCGGTCGCTAATGTCCGATCGGTCTCTCCAGAGTCAACCGCCTCAGCGCGGCTGAAGAATCCGCGGTTCGAGCGGAGCAGGTATCCCAAGTTCGACTTCATGCCGGCAACTTTGGAGGTGACACCGCGTCGTACGGAACTCCCCAAAGCAAATCTGTGGATAAGTGGGGCGGCTTTCTTGAGCTCCCGGATGGGATGGCTGAGCCCTTAGGCAACGCCGACCCAAAGGTCTGCACAGGTTGCCTGCGGTCTACATGGGTTGCAACGTGTGCAGACCGCACGAAACCTACGTTCACGTAGGTTTCGGCAACCGATCGAGGGGGGCTACATGCGCTCTAAGGGCTCGATTCCGAGCATCGTGAGGCCAGAGGCGAGTACGCGCTTGGTGGCTGAGCACAGGGCGAGTCGGGAGTCCCGCACCGCTCCTGAGGATTGCAGCACCGGACACTGCTCGTAGAAGATCGCCAAGGCTCCCGACAAGTCGTAAAGGTAATTGCACAGCCGGTGTGGCTGAAGAGTCCGTCCGACGTCCTCGACCACATCGCCGAACCGGGTTAGCAGCAATGACAGGGTTTGCTCCGCTGGCTCCTCGAGCACCAAGACTTTCGACTGCTCGCCGTAACCGCGCGCGGTAGCTTTCCGCAGCACCTGAGTGACACGGGCATGGGCGTACTGCAGATACGGGCCAGTGTTTCCGGTTGTCTGCACCATCCGGCCGACGTCGAAGACGTAATCCTTGTTGAGCCCATTGGACAAGTCGGCGTACTTGATGGCGGCCAACGCGACCGGCCGCGCAGCCTGCTCTTCGGCGGCGTCCAGCAAAGTGTTGAGCGTCACCGCCGTACCATCGCGCGTCCTGAACGGCTTGCCATCGGTACCCAGCACAGTGCCGAACGCGACGTGCTCAGTGATCACGTGGTCAGGCAGAAACCCCGCTTTACGCGCCACCGCGAACAACAAGTCGAAATGATCAGACTGCCGCGCGTCTACGACGTAGATGATCCGATCGGCGTGCAAGTCGCGGACGCGATGCCGGATGGCGGCCAGATCTGTTGCCGAGTAACCGTAACCACCATCGCTCTTGCGAACGATCATGGGAGCAGCGAACCCGTCGATGAAGACACACAGAGCCCCGTCATCAATAACGGTGATTCCGCTGCGCTCCAGCTCTGCAACGACCTCGGGAAGATCATCGTTGTATATCGACTCGCCGGCAAGATCGTCATCGGTAAGTAGTACGCCGAGCCGGGCGTACGCCTCGTTGAAACCGGCGAGCGAGATGTTGATCAACTGGCGCCAGATATCCCGGGTCTGCTTGTCGCCGGACTGCAGCGCGACAACCCGCCGCCGGGCACGATCGGCGAACTCCTGATCGCTGCGGAAATGTGCGCTCGCCCGGGCATAAAGCGCCTCGGCCTCCGGTAGCGTCAATGTGGAAGCGTCAATACCTTCGTCGAGGATCTGCTCGACCAGCATTCCGAATTGAGTGCCCCAGTCACCAACGTGATTTTGCCCGATCGCGTGGTGGCCCAGACCGGACAGAACTCGCCGCAAACAGTCACCGATCACGGTAGAGCGCAGATGTCCAACATGCATTTGCTTTGCCACGTTGGGGGCCGAATAGTCGATCACCACATCCTCGGGATCGGAGGTCTGCGGCACTCCGACCTGTGGGTCGGTGAGCTGATCGGTTACCGCCTGTGCCAGTACCTCGGTTCGGAGCCGGAAATTGATAAAGCCAGGTCCGGCGACCTCGGGCGGCTCGCAAAGATCGGCAATCTCAAGCTGGGCGATGATCCGAGCGGCAATCTCTCGCGGTGGTTTGCCTTCACTATTGGCAAGGCGCAATGCCACATTCGACTGGTAATGACCGAACTGTGGTCTGGTGGCAGGCCGCAGCTCCGGATCAATGCCGGTGACAGCCTCGATCCGGGTGCTCAGCAGCGAAGCAAGGGAAGACACAAGCCGAGATTATTTCACTGTCTGACAGGTGACCTTCGCGCTCGACCACCCGTGGCGGCCATTCAGGCCTCCGATCCTTCGGGCGGCTCCTGCCAGCGATAGATCTGTCCGTCTCGTAGCTCAACTGCGATCGGCTCGGTGGGCGAGGCTGTGGCCTGCAATCGTGCCATCACCTTGGTACGCCCGCGTAGACGATCACCGTCGGCCGTCGTCCAGTGCAGATAGGGATGCAGCATCAGACGCAAGGCGTCCCAGTCGCGCTCCAACATCGCTCCGTGCGATGCGCGGACCACCTCGTCCACAGCGACAGGATCGTCGTCGCTCATGGACCGGGTTGACAGTTGGGGCACCAATAGCTGTGCCGTTCTTCTCCGGGAGGTCCGAGCTCGTCAAAGTAAATCGGTGTTCCGCAGCGCCGGCACGGCTGCCCAGCTCGCTGGTAGACATAGGCGCGCCGATCTGTCCTTAGATCACCGGTAGTTGATTGCTCGGGTCGCCAACGGTTTGCGTACAGCAGCTGCTGAGCACGTCCAACGAGACGCTGTAGGTTCCTCACTTCACCGACTCGGGTACGCGGATGGACGCCCTGAAGAAAAAGCAGCTCGGCTCGATAGAAGGTGCCGAGACCCGCCAGATTCCGCTGATCAAGCAATGCTTCCCCAATCGCGCGGTCAGGTTGAGCGGCGATCCGCCTGACGGCCTCCTCCGGATCCCAATCTGATCCAAGCAGGTCAGGTCCGAGATGCCCGACAACGGTGTCCTCCGCCGCGGTGGCAAGAAGCTCGATCACCGGAAGCCGGTATCCGACCACATCATGATCATCTGTCGCTAGCACAGCACGAATTTCGAAGGCTGGCCCGCCACTCCAACGACGCCCCCGGGGAAAGATCTTCCAGACCCCATCCATCTTGAAATGAGTGTGCAGGGTGAACTCATTGCTCAGCCGGAACAACTGGTGCTTACCGCGGGAGACCACCTCACGTACGCCAACCCCAGCCAGATCCGTTGTCGCCAGGGATGGGACGCGGAATTCCGATCTGGTCAGGATGCGGCCAGCAAGCACTTCGTTCAAGCGCCGGCATGCCCGCCAGACTGTATCTCCCTCGGGCACGGCCTCATTGTGCCCTCTCGTTCGAAGCGGCGGCTCGCAGCATCACGGCAACCCAGGTCCGAAAAGGTCGCCAGGTCTTTGCGAGAGCGAGCAGTTCGGCATCACTGAGCGGATGATCAATCCCGTACGCGGTCTGGACCGCCGCCCTCGATCGCGGCTCTCCGAGCGTGGGCACGTCCGCATGACCACAGGCGCGGATCACGATCAAGGAACTGTAGAACGGGCCGATTCCGGGCAGTTTCTGCAGCTCGCTCTCCGCCTCTTCGGGGGACATCGCTCGCAAGCGCTCCGCATCTAGTAGGCCGCGCTGAGCGGCATGCGCCACCGCGTGCAGGCGCGTGATCCGGTCTGCCGGCAGTCCCGGGACCGACTCGATCTCGAGCGCTGCGCTGGGAGTCGGTACGCACAGCGTCGGTGTACCCGCTAACTCGAAGCTGCTTCCATATCGCTCCGAGATCCTGGCTCGCAGCGTGATTGCCTGACTGCGTGCTCGGCGTGCGCTGATGATCGACCAGAGTGCAGCCTCGTACGGTGAGTAGAAAGGCTGGTCGGAACCCTGGCGCCCGCTGGTGAACCCGCGCCAGCACCGGATCAGCGAGGCACAACCGGTGGAACGCCTCGCCGTCGTGGTCTAGCGAGACGACTCGGGCAACTTGCTTGCGTAGGGCTTCGACTTCCGCATCGTTGAGCGGATCGTCGATTGACTGCACTCGCAATTCAATCTGGTCCTCGCGCTGCCTAGCTTCAACGCCGATCTGACGCTCATAGTCGCCGTCCAGGCAGAAGGCCATGCGCATGACGCCGTCGAAGCTGCGCTCGTCGCGATGCCCGAAGCCCATCATCGCGACCTCGCCAAGATCGAACGGGCCTACGCTGCGCAGCTCGGTCGTTGTGATCATCAGAGTTGTGGGATTTACCACAACCTCAGTATGGGCGGCACCGCCGACAGTTTTTCCGAGCATTACGGCCAACCTTTAGCGCTGGGGAATGACAACACGGCGCTCATGGATACTCGTCTCGGCCCGCAACTCACCATTGCCCTCGGTGGCAAGGCAGTCATTTGGGCTTCGTGCGTGCCGCTATAAGGCTCGATGGGAAATTCAAAAGCTAGACAAACTAAATATCTGGATGAAAGGAATGCACATAGGAACTTCGTCTGGTATGGAATGCCCCTGGCGTCCGCCACCTGTTCTTATGAACACCAGGTGCAGCTCAGCACGCCTTCTCCAATCGAGAACGTGACGCAGACTAGGATAAACACCCTAAAGAGAGCAGCGCCAAACCGCCCGAAATGCACATTTCGCCCGTCCTATCTCAGGTTTTTTTTGCACGCTACTCGCCGCACAAACCGTGCTGCCCGGCGGGCCCTTTTTGCATACCAAAGGGCCCGCCGTATCTCAGTAATCACCGCGCCAGCAGGAATTCAGTGCGTTTCGAAATCGTAATCAATCTGCTCGGTGAAAATCCAGGAAAATATGAAACGCTTATCAGACTCTCAAAATTAAGCCTACAACACGCGGTCACGTCGTCTGCCCCGACGCAACTGTCCCGACACACCGGTTATGAGGAGAACGATGGCGCGGTTCTTGGCTGGAGTAATGAAGTTTCGTCTCCTGATTTTGGCTGCCGCCGTAGGCGTGCTGGCCGTGGGAATTGTGCAACTTCGGGACACATCACTGGAGGTGTTGCCGGAGTTCAGCCCACCGTACGCAGAGATCCAGACAGAGGCGCTCGGCCTCTCGGCTGAAGAAGTCGAGCAGTTGATCACTGTGCCTCTCGAGCAGGACCTGCTCAATGGCGTCGAGGGCGTCGATGTGATCCGATCGGAATCGCTGCCCGGCCTGTCCTCGATCGTGATGGTCTTCGAGCCCGGCACCGACATCTATCGAGGCCGTCAGCTGATTGAAGAGCGCCTAAGTCAAGCTCACGGCGGTGCCCTGCCCCAAGTGTCCAAGCCATCAACGCTGCTGCAGCCGCTGTCCTCGGCCAACCGCGTGGCCATGATCGGCATGTCGACCACGCAGTTGACTCCGATCGAGCAGTCCGTCATTGCGCGCTGGACAGTTCGTCCGCGGTTGATGGGAGTGCCGGGCGTTGCCAACGTCTCGATTTGGGGTCTGCGTGATCAACAACTTCAGGTGCAGGTCGATCCTCAGGTCTTGCGTGATCGCAACGTAACGCTGAACCAGGTGGTCAGCACTGCCGGAAACGCACAAGTCGTCTCACAGCTCAGCTTCTTGGAAGCCTCCACTCCGGGCACTGGTGGATTCGTTGAGACGCCGCAACAGCGGCTTCAGGTAAGGCATCTGTTGGAGAAGATGACCGATCCTGCCGAGGTCGCCAAGGTTCCGGTGGAGGGCGCCGGCAATCTCACGCTCGGCGATGTCGCGCAGGTCAAGGTCGACCACCAGCCGCTCATTGGGGATGCTGTCGTCAACGGTGGACCTGGATTGATCATGGTCGTCGAGAAGTTCCCCGGAGCCAGCACCGCGGAGGTCACCAAAGGTGTCGAGGACGCTCTCGAGGCACTTCGCCCTGGGTTGACCGGAATCAACACTGACACGTCGTGGTTCGCACCATCCGATTACTTAGGTGCGGCGGCGGACAATCTAGCTCTTGCGATTGCCCTCAGTGCCGGATTGTTGATCATCACGCTGCTCGCGCTGCGCTTCCACTGGCGGGCTGTGATCGTCGGAGTCGTCACGGTACCGGTGTCGGTGATCAGCGCCGCTTTGGTACTCCATCTCATGGGTTATGGGCTCAACGCTCTGGTTATCGCGGGTCTTGCAGCCGCCGTCGCAATCGTGGTTGACGAGGCGGTTGCACCGCAAGCTGCGGTGCTGGGTCGGCTGCGCGGTCGGAGCGTTGGCCCAGATGCCGAGCCGACGTGGGTGGGCATTCAGCAAGCTCTGGCAACCGTACGCCGGCCGTTGATCTATGCCGGCATCATCGCCTTGCTGGCGATTCTTCCGATGGCTGTACTCGAAGGCCGGCCCGGAGCATTCTTCAGCCCCATGGTGGCGGCGTACACCACGGCGGTCTTGGCCGCCTTGATTGTCGGCATAACGGTGGGGCCAGCGTTGAACAGCCTGATATTCGCACGCTGGCAACCGAAAGCCGGCGCATCATCCGGGCCCGTGGCATGGCTCGGTGAACGCTACCGGAGCGGTCTGCAACGGTTTTCAGCGACCCTTCGTCCCGCCTTGCTGCTCGCGGCCGCATGCGGCGTAATAGCAGTCGCGATCTTGCCATTCCTCAACACCGCCCTGACACCGACCTTCCAAGATCGCAATGTTGTGGTCAAGTTGCAGGGCGCTCCCGACGCTTCTGCTCCGGCGATGACGCAGCGCGCAACCGAAATCGGCAATTCGCTGGGGTCTCTGCCTGGGGTCACCGGGGTCGGCGCGACCATCGGCCGAGCGATCACCGGAGATCAACTGGTCAACGTCAACTCGGGCGACATTTGGGTCGCTATCGCTGGCGATGCCGATTACGACGCAACAGTGGCCTCGATCAAGGACACGGTCCGCGAGGTGCCGGGTATGACCGCCGAGGTTGTACCGTTCTCGACCCAAGAAATGCGCGAGGTCGGGAGCCTGAACACAGGTGCCAACACGGTGACCGACAACGGACTGGACGTCCTGACGGGCCTGAACACCCCAGTTGCCGTCCGTGTCTACGGCGAGGATCCTCAGGTCCTTGCTGCTGAGGCTGCCAAAGTCCAGCAGCTGATGGGCACGATCGACGGAGTTGTCAATCCGCGGGTGGAAGCCTCTCCAACTCAGCCGACCATCGAGATCGAGGTCGACTTGGACAAGGCCCAGCAGTTCGGCATCAAGCCCGGTGACGTACGACGCGCCGAGGCCACATTGCTCCAGGGCATTCAGGTTGGCAGTGTCTTCGAGGATCAGAAGGTCTTCGATGTCATCGTCCTAGGAACGCCTGCTACGAGAAGCAGCGTGGCGGCTGTGCAGTCGCTGCTCATTGATCGGCCGGGTGGTGGTCACGTCCGGTTGGGCGATATAGCCGACGTAAGGATCGCGCAGTCGCCACCGGTCATTCATCGCGATGCTGTTTCGCGGCGCATGGACGTTGTCGCTGATCTTGACGGTCGGAGCGTCGGAGCAGTGGTGGCGGACCTCGAACAGCAGCTCGCGACCATGGACTTGCCGCTCCAGTACCACACTGATGTAATCGCCAATTCCACTGCCGACGAAATCCAGATCGGGCGTGTGATCGGCTTCGGCATTGCGGCCATCATTGCCGCCTTTCTGCTGTTCCAGGCAGCCTTCAACAGCTGGCGGCTTGCCCTGGTGGCTACTGCAGCACTGCCGTTGTCGCTGACCGGCGGCCTGCTCACGGGACTCATCGGCGGACGGACGTTCGGCCTGGGTGCGCTGCTCGGGATGCTTGCGCTTATAGGCCTGGCAGCTCGCTACATCACAGTGACGCTCACCACGATCCAGGGACCAGACGGTAAGCGCGGAAAGGACGATGACGCCGCGACCGTGTACGGCAGGGCCAGGGAATCCTTCGGCTCCTTGATCATCAGCGCGGCCGCGGTCGCAGCGGTTGCGCTACCGTTCGTCGTATTCGGTCCGCGTCCCGGATTGGAAATCTTGCATCCGCTCGCTCTGGTGCTCTTGGGCGGCTTGGTGAGCTCGCTCGTGGTCGCCTTGTTCCTCATGCCATCTGCGTATCTACACCTAGTTCCGCTGCGGGCCGACGAAGCACCACCGCATGAGGAAGAACCTGAGGCCGTGGCAGCGGGGGCGGTGTCCTGATGAACAGCAGGACCCTCCGGAGAGCACTCCTGGGCTTCGTGGTCGCAGTCGCGGCCACGGCGTCATTGGCGGGCTGTGCCGAGATCGAGGTACCGCTGGCCGAGCCTTACGAGCCGGCCGCGGTGGAGACGCCAGGCCCGAATCAGCCGGCGAGGGTCATCCTGACCGAGGAAGCCGAGAGCCGAGTTGCGCTGCAAACGAGCCTGGTAAGGGCGAGCGGAGCTGACGTCGCCGTGGACTATCCAGCCCTGGTCTACGACAAGACAGGGAAGCCCTGGGTCTTCACGGTTATTGGGCCGCGAACCTACGTGCGGGCGCCAGTGGGCATAAAAGAGGTGCGCGAGGACCACCAGGTGATTCTGAGCTCAGGTCCGCCAGCGGGGACCCAGGTGGTAACCATCGGCGCGATCGAGCTCTGGGGTGCAGAACTCGGCATCGCTGGTAAGCACTGAGAGGCGGCTACTCATGCGTACCATCGTCAAGGCCAGTCTCCGGTTCCGCTGGATCGTGCTGTTTCTAGCCGCGTCCATCCTGGCTCTGGGCTTCGTTCAACTCCCCGATACGAAGGTCGACGTCTTCCCAGAGTTCGCTCCGCCGCAGGTCGAAATCCAAACGATTGCGCTCGGCAACTCCTCCAATGAGGTCGAGGAGTTGATCACGGTCCCCATCGAAGATCAATTGAACGGCATCGAAGGCCTATCCGAACTCCGGTCCAAGTCGGTGGCCCAGCTGTCCTCGATCCGGTTGATCTTCGAGCAAGGAGTCGACGAGCTGAAAGCGCGTCAGCTTGTGCAGGAGCGGTTGTCGCAGATCACCCCCACACTGCCGACCTGGGCGAGTCCTCCGTTCATGATGCCGGCGCTGTCGGCCACCAGCCGCATCATGAAGATTGGCCTGACTTCGGACACGGTCAGCGCGACCGATCTGTCAGAGATCGCGTACTGGAAGATCCGGGCACGCCTGCTTCGAGTGCCCGGAGTGGCCCAGGTCGCCATCTGGGGTGAACGTATCCCGCAACGCCACATCCAGGTGGATCCGGAGAAGCTTGCTGAACATGACGTCACCCTGCGGCAGGTCATGGATGCCGGAGCGGACGCTGTCGAATCTGGGCTCATGCAATACACCGACGGCGCGGTTGTCGGCACCGGCGGCTTCATCGAGGAAAGCGGTCAACGGTTCAACATCCGCCACGTGCAACCCATTGTCGACCCGGAACAGATCGGCAAGATCCCCGTCATCGAACGTGAAGGCAAAGTCATCCGAATGGCTGACTTGGGTCAAGTGGTGATTGACCCGGGACCTCTGATTGGCGACGGTGTTGTTGACGACGGACCCGGACTGCTGCTCGTAGTGCAGAAGTACCGGGGGGCGAACACCGTTGAGGTGACGCGCGGCGTCGAAGAGGCCATGCAGCAGATGCAGCCAGGATTGCCCAGAATCACGGTCGACACCACGATCTTCCGACCGGCCACGTTCATTGAGCAGTCGCTTGACAACCTGCGTACTGCGATGCTGTTAGGCATCGCCTTGGTGGCGTTGATCATGATCGCCTTCTTGTTCGAGTGGCGTTCGGCGTTCATCAGCTTGATCGCGATCCCGCTGTCCCTGGTGGCCGCCGTTCTGGTGTTGGACGCCGCAGGCGCCACTGTCAACGTCATGGTGCTGGCCGGATTGGTCGTCGCCATAGGAGTGGTGGTGGACGACGCCATCATTGACGTGGAGAACGTGGTCAGACGGCTTCGGGAAGCCCGGGCTTTAGGCAGCACGGAATCGACCTTCAATATCGTGCTCAATGCCTCGGTGGAGGTCCGGTCGGCGATCACCTACGCCACCGTGATCAATGTGATTGCTGTGGTGCCGGTGCTGTTCCTGGAAGGACTTTCCGGGTCATTCTTCCGGCCACTCGTGCTCTCGTACGGGCTGGCGGTGCTGGTCTCCATGGTGGTTGCGCTGACCGTGACACCGGCCTTGTGCCTGCTGCTGCTTTCCCGTGGCAAGTTGGCCAGCAAGGAGTCACCGCTGATGCGGGTGCTGAAGCGGGCATATGTCGCAATTTTGGCGCCCCTCATTCGCAAGCCCCTGCCGGCGATTGCACTGACCCTGGCCTTGTTCGTCGGCGGAGTGTTGGCCGTGCCCACACTCGGCAGCCAGTTGCTTCCCAACTTCAAGGAACGGGATTTCCTGATGCACTGGCTGACGGAGCCCAGCACATCGGTCGCCGAGGAAACGCGAGTCTCAGTACTGGCCTGCAAAGATCTCAAGGAGATCGAGGGCGTGCGCAACTGCGGGTCCCATATCGGGCAGGCCATGCTGGCTGATGAGGTCTACGGCGTGTACTTCGGCGAGAACTGGATCAGTGTCAGTCCTGACGTCGATTACGACAAGACCCTGGACGAGGTGCACCGGACCGTGGAGGCCTACCCGGGGCTCTATCGCGACGTGCAGACCTATCTACGAGAGCGCATCAAGGAAGTGCTGACCGGTAGCAGCGAGTCCATCGTGGTGCGCATTTACGGGCCTGACCTCGCAGAGCTGCAAAAGCATGCCAAGGCCATCGAGGGGCAGATCGGCGATATCCCGGGGATCGAGGACGCGCATGCGTCGTTCCAGACCAACCTGCCGCATATCACCGTTGAAACCGATGTTGCCAAGGCTCGAGCCGTCGGGCTGACTCCTGGGGAGATCCGTCGGCAGACATCGGCCCTGATTGCCAGTGAGGAGGTCAGTGACATCTTCGCGGGCGGCCGCGCGTACGACGTCCATGTCACGGTGATTCCAACCGCGCGCGACAGCGTCACCGACGTGGAGAACCTGCAGCTGGACACACCGTCAGGCCAGAAGATCAGGCTGAAAGATGTGGCCACCGTCCAGATGGGTCCGACGCCGAATGCGGTCGAGCGGGTGAAGCAGTCGCGCCGCATCGACGTGGGCGCCAACGTAGCGAGCCGTCCGCTGAACGAGGTGGTCGACGAGGTCGAGCAGCGGATGGAAGGGGTCACATTCCCGCTGGGCTACCACGCGGAGGTGATCGGAGAGTCCACCGAGCTCGACGCCGCTGAAGACACACTGCTGGCTTTCGGCATCGCCGCAGCCGTCGCGACACTGCTGCTGCTGCATGTGGCGTTCGGCAGCTTCCGGCCGGCTCTGCTGACCTTCGTGTTATTGCCCATGGCTCTGGTGGGCGGCGCGATCGCTGTCTGGATGAGCGGACGGGTGCTCTCGCTTGGATCGCTGGTCGGCTTCCTCGCGGTATTCGGAATCGCTGCCCGCAATGGGATCTTGATGATCAGTCACTTCGAGCGACTGGAGCGGGACGAGGGCGTGAAGTTCGGTCCAGGGCTGGTCATTCAGGGCGCCAAGGAACGGCTCGCGCCGATCATGATGACTGCCTTGGCGACCGGTTTGGCGCTGGTACCGCTGGTGGTTGCCGGCAGCATTCCGGGGCATGAGATCGAACACCCGATGGCGATAGTGATCCTCGGCGGCTTGGTGACTGCGACCTTGGTCAACTTGTTCGTACTGCCGTCGCTGTACCTGGCGTTCGGCAAGAGCAAGCGGGAACGGCAGGCTGCATTTAACAAAGCTCCGGCCACTGCTAGCTGATCTTTTCCAAGCCCAATGCATCCCGTCGTGTAGAGGTGCCCGGGCGGGCTAGGCAAACCTGCGGTTGCTTGAGTTGTTCAGGTGCGGTGTGTAGATGGTTCCGTTTCAAGCATCTTAAGTTTGCTACGCCTGCCCGGGCACCTCTACACGACTCTCACGACAGGGTCGAGCAATGCGTCCTGACCTGGTCAAGCACGCCGCCCCATCTGACGAAAGTGGTCACCAACAACAGGGATCTGGCGGAGATCCTTGGAGTTTCTGACCAGTTTCGGGGCTAGGTCAGCCCCGAGGAGTGAGCGGGCTACTTGCGCTGCGAGCGGTAGTAGTTGATCAGCGACTGTGTGGAAGAGTCTTGTTTCGATAGGGCTTCGTCATCGCCTGCGACCGCGGGATGGATCTGCAGCGCGAGCTGCTTCCCCAACTCAACACCCCATTGATCAAAGCTGTCGATGCCCCACACCACGCCTTCGGTGAAGGTGATGTGCTCGTACAGCGCGATCAGCTCGCCCGCCACTCGTGGGCTCAGCTCGGGCGCCATGATCGAAGTCGTCGGGCGATTACCGGGGAACACCCGGGCTGGCACGATCGCATCCGCTGTCCCCTCGGCACGAACTTGATCGGCGGTCTTACCGAACGCCAGCGCCGCGGTTTGAGCGAAGAAGTTGGCCAGGAACAACTCATGTACGTCGTTGTCGCCGTCAACCAGCGGATGCGCCGGGGTGGCAACCGCAATGAAGTCCGCCGGAATCAACTGGGTGCCCTGGTGGATCAGCTGGTAGAACGCGTGCTGGCCGTTGGTGCCGGGCTCACCCCAGAACACCTCCCCGGTCTCGGTAGTCACCGGCGAGCCGTCGTACCGAACACTCTTGCCATTGGACTCCATGGTGAGCTGCTGCAGGTACGCCGGGAACCGGTGCAGGTACTGCGCGTACGGCAGCACCGCATGAGTAGCGGCCTTGAAGAAGTTCACGTACCAGACGTTCAGTAGCCCCATCAGCGCCGGGACGTTGCTGGAGAATTCGGTCTCGGCGAAATGCCGATCGATGGCATGGAAGCCGGCGAGGAAGTCAGTGAAATTCTGGGGCCCGATGGTGACCGCGACTGACGTACCGATTGCCGAGTCCACGGAGTATCGGCCACCAACCCAGTCCCAGAAGCCGAAGGCGTTCTCCGGATCGATACCGAAGGCAGCCACCTTGTCCAGCGCCGTCGATACCGCGACGAAGTGCTTGGCTACTGCGGCCTTGGCCGCCTCATCGCCCTCTTCGATAGCACCGGAGGAACGTAGGCCATCAAGAAGCCAGGTACGAGCGAGCCGTGCGTTGGTCAGCGTCTCCAAGGTAGTGAAGGTCTTGGAGGCAACGATGAACAGCGTGGTTTCTGGATCAAGATCTTTAGTCTTTTCCGCTACATCAGTCGGGTCGATGTTGGAGACGAAGCGTGCCTTGAGACCCGGTTTCACGTACGGCTGGAGCGCCTCGTAAACCATCACTGGACCAAGATCAGATCCACCGATTCCGATGTTGACCACAGTCGCGATCGGCTTGCCCGTGACGCCGACCCATTCGCCGCTGCGGACCTTGTTGGCGAAGGCATACATCTTGTTGAGCACGCTGTGCACTTCAGGGATGACATCGACACCATCGACGACCAGGCTGGATCCCTCCGGATCCCGGAGTGCGGTGTGCAGCACCGCACGGTCCTCGGTGACGTTGATGTGTTCGCCGGCCAGCATCGCATCTCGGCGATCCGCCAAGCCGACCTGATCGGCAAGATCAACCAGGGCAGTTAAGATGTCGGAGTTGATCAAGTTCTTGGAGAGGTCGACGTAGAGGTCACCTGCTTGAAAGGTGAAGGACTTTGCCCGCGATGAATCCGCGGCGAACCAGCCACGCAGATCCGGTTGCAATGCTTCATACAGGGCGGTCAGCCTTGCCCAGGCCGGAGTCGTTGTTGGATCTACAGGCTGGCTCATGGTTCCCTCCATCGTTCGGCTGGTACCACGTCACACTACTGAGCCCTTCGGTAGCGTGCCAGCCATGGATGCCCGGCTGGCCAGGTCGCGACCGGAACAAGAACGTCCGTATCCGCCGGGCGAGTCCGAGTTCCGCACAGACCTGGAGCGGATACGCTTCGCGAGCGCATTTTCGCGGTTGTCTGACGTTACGCAGGTGGTCACCTCGATGGCGACCAGCGGAGTAGTTCACAACCGGCTCACTCACACGATCAAGGTCGCGGCTGTCGCTCGGGCAATCGCGGTGCAGCTGCTGCGCACTGAAGATCACGACCTGCTCGATGATCTTGGCGGCCTCGATCATGTTGTGGTACAAGCAGCGGCCAATGCTCATGATCTTGGCCATCCACCATTCGGTCACGTCGGGGAGCGCGTCCTTGATCGATTGGCGCGGGAACGATTCCGCCTTGCCGACGGCTTCGAAGGGAATGCACAAACCTTCCGGATACTTACCGAGCTGGAGGTGCTAGGACCCAGCGATCAAGGGCTCAATCTTGCTGCGGCTACGCGAGCTGCGGTACTGAAATATCCCTGGGCGTGTCTCCACTATCCAAATCCGCATCCCACAGACTGGCCAGTCCCACCTCGCGGCGCCGGACATTCGCGCGGCCGCGGTGCAGCCAAGTTCTCGGCGTACATCATCGACCTGCAGCAGATGCTCGACGCGCTTGGCGCATTTCCGGACCTTCCACCTGGCCGGCAAACGTTGGAGTGCTCAGTGATGGATCTAGCGGATGACATCGCGTATTCCCTTCACGATCTAGACGACTTTCATCGTTCTGGTGTGCTGCAGTTCTCACCGGTCTCGGGCGAATTTCGATCATGGGAGAATGGCCGTGCCGAGTTTGCTGATCTTGATGACGACGAGATCACCCAAGCTCGGCGGCGGCCAGGAGCCGGCCTAGAGAGGCTGCGCCGGCGCTTGAGGAACCGAGACGGCTGGATCTTCGACGAGGAGATCTTTGCGACAGCGATCGGGACCGTCGGTGAAGAGTTCGTGGACGGTGTGCTGGCTGCGCCGTACGACGGATCGATGGCCGCTGACCGTGCTATTTCGGGGTTCACGTCGCGCTGGATTGAGCACTTCATCAGTTCCGTGCATCCCAATCCCAATCCCGCAGTTCGATCAGGGTACGTCGCCATGGATTCGCAGGCATGGCATGAAGTGTCAGTTCTGAAGTTTGTCAACCAGTACTTCATCTTGGATCGCCCGGACCTCGCGATGTTTCAGCGCGGGCAGGAGCAGACCGTCGAGCACCTCGTACTGGCATTCGACGATTGGCTCTCCGATCGCATTGATGCGAGCCGGGCGCCGCGACGCCTGCTGGATTTTGTGACTGCTGCAACCTACGGGTACACCAGGGTTGCCAAGGAACATCCAGAGTGGCTGAGCGGGGATGTCACCGATGCCGAACTGGCCCGGATGGGCAGGGGCCGCGGCATCATCGATTTCGTCAGCAGTCTTACCGACGCGCAGACCATTGCCTTCGGGGCTCGTCTAGGAGGCGCGACTGGGCTGTTGTGGAGTAGCAGCCTCTAAGACTCACCCTTTTCCACCGGGTCAGCGGTCACGTCAGTCATGCTTGAGAGCGTGGAGCTGATATCAGAGGTGTGGCGGCGGGCGACGGCAGTCCAGCCGCCACCTGCTCCAATCATCGTTGCTCTGGCAGCCGCCATTGCTGCCGCTCTGGTGGTACCGCGCGCGATCTGGCCGTACACAAGGATGCTGGTCACGATCACTCACGAGGGTGCCCATGGCCTGGCGGCGCTGCTGACCGGCCGCCGCCTCCAGGGCATAAGGCTGCACTCGGACACCTCCGGCTTGACCGTTTCGAGCGGCCGACCAAGCGGCCCTGGCATGGTGGTGATGCTGCTGGCCGGCTACCTCGGACCAGCCTTGGTCGGGCTGGGCGCCGTTGGACTTCTGATAGCGGGGCACAGTCTGGGGTTGCTGTGGCTATTCGTGATCTTGCTCGGGCTGTTGTTGCTTCAGATCCGCAACTTCTACGGATTCGTGGTAGTTGTCGGCTGCGCGCTGATACTGATCTTGGTGAGCTTGTATCTGCCGGCTTCGATGCAAGCTGGCCTTGCGTACGTGCTGACGTGGACGTTGCTACTGGCAGCGCCGAAACCCGTCCTGGAGTTGATGAGGCAGCGCAGGCGGCACCACACTCCAGAGTCCGACGCCGATCAGCTTGCGCGCCTGACTCGCGTCCCGGCGGGCCTCTGGACAGGCGGATTCCTCATGATCAACTGCGCTGGTTTGGTGCTCGGGGCGGTACTGCTGCTGCCGGCTCTGGCCGAGCTAGGCCGAAGTATCGTTGGGCACCTAACGGCCGCCTAGCTGTTAGCAGAGATGAAAAAAGGCTCTCATCCGCAGTGGATGAGAGCCATTGCTGATCAGGTCTGTTACAAGACGTTCTGACCGCGCTGAGCAACCAGAATCAGTTCGTCGCGCATGGCGGGGGTTGAGGCGTTGGCTATCGCGCGATTCAGCTCCCGGCGCGTGCGATTGATCTCTCGGTGGCTCTGGATGACCTTGCCGAGGCGTGACATCGCGAGCATCCTTTCGATCATTTACTTCTCCGATTTGAAGACACCAATGTAACGCGAGCCCGGCGTGAAGTATTCCGGTTTAGATCGTGGAGTGCTGTTCGCACGCGCTAGCAAACCCGCGCCGAGTCCGGCGGTCAGGTGCGGTTCGGTGGGTGGTGCGGGTTCAAGCATCTTAAGTTTGGTAGCGCGTGCGAACAGCACTCCACGATCAGTCGTCGATGACACTCGCCGGGGCGCAGCTCCGGGTCGAATAGGCGCTCGTCACGCCTCTTTTTGGCTTAGGCCGCCTGACCGTACCGGCGGTCGCTCAAGATCAGACCGGCGCGCTCCAACTCGGCCTCGATGCGGATCCGTTCGATATCACGCTCGAAGCCGATCGAGTCGCCGTCCAGCTCGTGCTCGATCTCGAGCATCCCGCAAACCTGTCGTAGGAGCTTGTCGTACGCCAGCCGGTCGCCCATCTGGTGGGCAGCAGACCGGTGAGCATCAGAACCGAGAATGGCTCGCAATCGCCTCAAGTCGGCAGCCAGTTGCTCGATCGGGACACCCTGCTGGCGACGCAGCTCTCGTACGGCCTGCCGATGAGCTGCCGCCGAACTGCGCCGTTCCCGCCACCGCCGCAGTGAGTCGTCCCACCTTCCAGCCAGCAGATCGTAGAAGACCACACTCAGGATCGGAACGAGCACCATGATGGCGACGGCAATACCACCAAGTACCACCTGGTACAAGTCCACCGCCATGAAATAACACTAAGTCGGGCCTTGTGGCTTCACAAGCGGGGGCACATAGCGTGAAACAGCCGTGACTTTCAAGACCGCCAAATTTGGCCGATGGCCGGGTATCCAGCGCGCAGTTGACGAGTTCAGCTGGCGGACGTGCTTCCTGTGTCCTGGTTGTAGGGAGCTGCCCTCCATGCCGACGCCGATACGAGGTTCCCGGTATCCAGAACCGTGAAGTTCCAGGTTCCGGCGTAGGTGTTGTTGCTGAACGCGTTGCCCTGGTTGTAGGTGATCGCCTTGCTGATGGTGTCAGCCTTGTACGGCGACCATGACGGGTAGGTACCGTAATTGGAGAAAACCGCGTTACGGCCACACATGCTCGTCGAGCAGTTGAAGAAGTTCGCTCGATCCATCTTGAACGTGTTGTGATGCACCTTGACGTTCTGCGTCTTCCACCGGCAGTCCGAGTAATACGGCGACTTGGAGATGTTCGTCGAGTTGCACGTCGAGATCGTGGCAACCGATGGGTTCACCAACGTGCAGTACCCGGTGGAGGTGTTCGCCGGTGACCCGCAGAAGCGATCTGCGTTCTCCCACAGCGTCACGCCGTTGTAGTTGTCCTCGATCAAGTTGTTCGCGATGTCGATGGTCGGGCTGCCCACCAGGTCATAAGGCACCCGTGCGTCACCGCCGGATTCTGAGATGTAGATCGCGGCATCCGGGAAGTTGTCCTTCGACTGAATGCGCTCCGGTCCAACGGCCACGAGATTGCGACGGATGACGTTGTTGCGAATGGCCGCGTTATAGCTGATCTCCCAGAAGATCGCATGTCCGTCGTTGTTCTCGATCCAATTGCCCTCGAACAAGAAGTTGTTGTCGTTGGTGTCTGCCCAAAGGCCGACACTCTTGTTGTCGTGCACGTAGTTGCTGGTGACACGAACATTGCGGACGTCCCAGAACTTGCCACCGCCGGTGCATCCGCAGCCGTCCACCTTGGATTCCCAGTCACCGGTGTTGTTGCCGACGATTTCATTGTGATCGAGCACGATGTTCGACTCGCCACCGTCAGCACCGTAGGCCTGGAAGCCGTACTGACTGTTGTCCTTGAGGCAGTTGTAGGAGCCGACGTTCCCGGCCCCCAGGAAAATGCCGGCACCACCGTTGTTGATCACGCTGTTGTACTGCATCGTCCAGTTCTCGCCAGAGTCATGGTTGACGGTGCCTTCGTTCATGGGTGCCACGAAGTTCCTGATCGTCAGGTACTTGATCGTGACATTGTGGGCGTGCTGTGTGAAGGCGTACTGGTTCTTGCTTTGTCCATCGAGAATCGCGCCCGGCCCACCGATGTAGGTCGAGTTGTCGCTAGGAATGATCTGGTCGTACTGACCGGTCCCGAGTGTGTGAACACCGGGAGCGAACCAGTAGGTCTTGCCGGCCCCCCCAAGATCAAGCGAGCTGTTGTTGCCGGCTGGAACCAGGATCGCGCCAGCCGGAGCGGTGGCCGGTCCGCTGAGCAATGAGGTGTTGCCGCAGATCTTTGCCGGCGGCGAGCTCGGCCACGATCCATTGGGAGCCGGCGGCACTGACGTTGTGGGCGGCTTGACGGTGGTTGTCGTCGCCGGAGCGGTGGCCGTCGTGGGAGCCGTGGTGATCGTGGGTTTCGGCGCTGTCGTTGTGGGTTTCGGGGCCGTCGTGGTGGGCTGTGGCGCCGGAGCCGTCGTCGTTGGAGCCGTCGTCGTGGGTTTCGGGGCCGGCGCCGTGGTGGCTGGCACCGTCGTCGGCGAAGGCTTGGTCGTGGGTGGCACGCCCGTGTTCGTCACCGTGAACGCCCCACGACGGCTCGAGGTACTGCCGTCGGCCCAGGTCAGTACCACCCTGATGCGGTGCGTTCCATTGGCGAGCTTCGTCGTGTCGTACGGCCGTGCCGTGCCGTTGCGAGCGGTGCCCGCGAGGTCGAAGGGAGCGCGCGTGTCCGTTCCAACCGGCGGTTCCGTCTGGGACAAGGTGTCCAGGTAGAAGTCGACCGCGTCGAGATTCCGTGAGTTCCTTACGAAGACGTAGATCTTTCCCGTCACCGTCGACCCATCGAGCCGGACGGCACTCGACCGATCGGATTTGAGGCTTACCGCGAGTCTCGCCCTGGTAGCAGCGGATGCCGACTCGATGCCCAGGCAACTGATTGCGAGGATCAGGCCGATTCCGAGTGCGATCACTAGCTTCCGGCGCTGCCGCGCCGACCGAGGCCCACCTGGAGTCATGTCGGTCCTTCGCGTGTCAAGTTGTGCTAGGGGGTGGTTGGAAATCCTCAGCTAGGCGGTACCGCGATTGCCGTAGACGGTGACGTGCACGTGATCCATATGATTAGCGGTCGGTGAACCGCGATCAGACATCGAGCGCCAGCCCTCCGAACTCCGCTGCACGGTCCAAATGTGTTGGCGATAGATAACCTCCATCGCACCCAGCTCTTTGGCGTTGGCTCGGACCCACTTCGCGATCTCCCAACCAACTGTGGAGTCGGAGATCATGTTGTCGAGAGCACGACCCTCTCCGTGGTAGCCGCTCGAGGAGCGCCGGCCATAGAAGGCCGAAATCTGGGGGTACCGATGGCAGAGTGCGCGATGGACACGTATTGCATCAGGTGTCAGCCCGGACTCCACCGAGGATCCTGACGGACAAGGCGCGCCGGAAATCCCGCCGCTACCGACTGTGGATGTCGGCTTCTTGTCAGAGAGGTACTGGTTCTTCACCCACCGACCCTTGTCGTGGTACGAGATGTACCGGAATCCATTGGTTACGGTCGCCGTGACCGACAACTTGGTTCCCGCATCAACGGACGCCACCACGGAGGCGTCCTCCTTCGGCTCTGACCGAACGTTCAATTCAGTGCTGGCGTATTTGGTGTCGATCACCTTGAGTTTCGCCGGACGGATCGGCGTGATTGTTTCCGAGACGACGGTCTGCGGCTTAGGCGCGGCGGTGGCTGGCGGCCGAGTGCTGCGTCGGCTGAGTTCCTGCCTTCGCGCGGTCGTCTCGAGTGCAGAGGATTCTGGTGATGCGGCGGTTTCTGAAGCCGGGTACGCCACCTGGGGCGAATCCCCGGGCATGACGGCGCCGGCTACGCCTACGCCCAATGCTGTGATTACCAACGCCGGAACGGTGATTCGTGCGGCGCGCACGGCAAGCGACGGCCGCACTGCCCTACGTGGGCGCGGTCTAGACACCTGCCCTGTCCTCCCCCGAGAAACTGAGACCAAAGCGTTATCTTCGGCAGGAGTCTAAACACTTCCCTCACCATTGCCCAACCCGTTTCGCAGGTTTGGACAGGTAAATATTTCTTTCGGAGGACGAGATTTCCTAGAAATTACGGAATCCGGCCTCAAGAAGAGCAGTGACGGCACGCCGGAGGTGATTGTTTCGTTACCTTTGACGCCCGCTGAGGGCAGCGCCGTCGGAGGGGTTCAGGTACCTCAGGCTCCGAAACCAAGCCTCACTGTCACATCGCTCAGACCGGAAGCGTCAATCAGTTGACAGTGGCGATGTGAGGATGTGACGAATGACCGAGGACGACTGGCTCGCTGATCGATTCGAGGAGCACCGCGAGCATCTCAGTGCGGTCGCTTATCGCATGCTCGGCTCGGCCGGCGACGCGGAGGATGCCGTTCAGGAGGCCTGGATCCGGCTGAGCCGCTCCGATAGCAGCACTGTTGAGAACCTCGGGGGCTGGCTTACCACGGTCGTGGCTCGAATTGCACTGGACATGCTCCGCTCCCGTACGGCCCGGCCTGAGGAGGCTGTGGCTGAGGTCCCTGTGAAAGCTCAGGCCAACGGTACATCCGACACCAGCCAGCCGGAAGAGGCGATCATGATCGCCGACACACTTGGTCCGGCAATGCTGGTAGTCCTGGACACGCTGTCGCCCGCGGAGCGGATTGCCTTTGTACTGCATGACATGTTCGCGGTGCCGTTCGAGGACATCGCCCCGATCGTTGGGCGTTCTCCCGCCGCTACCCGGCAGTTGGCCAGTCGCGCACGGCATCGGGTGCAGGGTGCCGACCCCGAAGCTGCAGTTGATCACAGTCGGGCACAGCGCACGGTCGCAGCATTCCTTGCTGCCTCCCGCAGTGGCGAGTTCGGTGCGCTACTGAAGTTGCTCGATCCCAATGTGGTGCTGACCGCAGATGCGGACGCCGTGCGTGTCGGTGCCTCGGAGCTGGTACGAGGATCACAAGCTGTCGCCGAGACCTTCGCTGGTCGGGCCCGTGCCGCACAGCTCGCCTTGATCAATGGGCAACCCGGTTTGGTGTGGGCGTCCGGCGGCAAGGCCCGGGTGGTGTTCGGCTTCACTGTGGCAGAGGACAAGATCACAGCGATCGAGCTGCTCGCCAACTCCACGACGCTTGATGAGCTGGACCTGGTGCTGCTGAATGAGTAAGACTCCCGGCTGGCCTGTCCGGAACCTACGTGCACGTTGGTTCCTGACGCTCTGCACAGACTGCAACCTGTGCAGAGCGTAGGTAGCCTAGGTAAACCTAGGTTGCTGCAATTTGAGCATCAGCGGCCGTCAGGGCTCCCATCGCTTGCCAGTAGGCGTTCCCACGATCGCGCGAGGGGCCCGTGGACTGCGTTTGTAGTCAGACACGAAGGGGTCGTCACCAATCCAGAATCGCCACGGCCGATCCGCCTCCACCGAGACTCCTACTCGCGGCCCGACCATGATCATCTGAGGCGCTTCTACCGGCGCCTCGAGCCGCACCGGACCGTCGCCGAGCAGGTCGCAGCCTTTGTACTGAGGGTGTAGGCCTAGTGCTTGGGTGAGTCGACCGGGACCCCGGGCAAGATCCCGATCACGGGACCGGCCGCGTCGTGATCTTGCAAGCTCGATGCCTTCGACCACCTCGCCGGCCCGCATCAAGACTCCGCAGCCCACTCCCTCGGGTCCGCAGCTGATGTTGCCGGCCCAGTGCATGCCGTAAGTGAAGTACAGGTACAGGTGACCCGGCGGGCCAAACATCACGGCATTACGCGGCGTCCGGCCACGATAGGCATGTGAGGCGGGATCCGTGGCGCCGTCGTATGCCTCCAGCTCGGTCAGCCGGACCGCCACGGGACCGTGACGTATCACTGCGCCAAGCAGCCGCGGCGCTACTTCCTCGACCGGCATGCAAAGGTCTGGAATCACTCGAGCACCTCGACCGTGCCTGCGGTCCCATTGACGCGGACCAGGTCACCGGTTTTGAGCCGCATGGTGGCGTTGCCACAACCCACGACTGCCGGAATGCCTAGCTCGCGCGCCACGATCGCCGCATGCGACAGTGGCGCGCCGACGTCGGTGATCACAGCGGCGGCCCGCGGGAACAGCGGCGTCCAGCCAACATTGGTGATCATCGTGACCAGCACCTCACCGGGCACTAGCGCGGAACTATCGGCCGCATCGTTGAGCACCCGGACCCGCCCCTCGACAACTCCAGCCGACCCCGGGAAACCGCGTACGGCCGCATCCGCCTCATTCACGCTGCCCTCAATGAACACATCGGATCGCCGGTTCGGATCAGCGGCCCACGCGTACGGATTGAAGGTACCGCGGATCAGCGCCGGATACGGTGGCAGCGCCGAATAGGCCTGATACGCCGAACGGCGTTGCTTGATCAACCTGGGACTGATCGTTTCACCGTTCAGAACCCGCACGATCTCGATCTTGTCGAGGAAGAAGATGTCATCGCCAAGTCCGCTGAGCTCCCCAGCCCGCAAGGCGTACGCACGCAAGACCCAAAAGTATCTGATCACTTCTGATCGAGCTCGTTCCCGATCTCGAGAGATTTTGGCCCAGCCGCGCAATTGCCGATGCAGCATTGTCGCCTGCACCGGATGCCGCTGCTCCAACTCGGCCCAGGCCTCGTTCCGCTTCTGCTCCTGCGCCGCAAGAAGATCGCGGTAACTGGTCGCCGTCTCCGCACGTTCGGCGAGCTGCCGGTCAACCCACATCGAATCCTCGCCTGGCCGCGGCACTGATAGCTCGAACTCATGTGGTCCGCGGTGACCATACCGGCGGTTGAAGATGTCACGATCGATCTCGCCAGCGGCCAGCTGATCCAAGCCGTCGAGTAGGCCCAGACTCGCCAGCTGACCGGCCTGCGCACCCAGCCCGGCGGTCAAGGCATTCGCGGCAGCGTCGCCTACAAGACGCTGCAGCCGCATGCGTGTGGTGATGAAGGAAGCTCCGCTTGATCGCGTCGCTGCTGAGAGCATCCAGCTCACCCGATGAAACTCTGGACTTAGCACCTTGGTCCACAGATCAGCAAGTGCGAGGGGTCTGGCAACCGCGGCAATCTCGGCCCGCCGATGATCACAGAGCGCTGGGTGCGCAGTGAGATAGGCATCGAGCAGCTTCACGTCGCGCCGCGCCTCTCGCAACACATGCAACCCCATCGGCAGCACCGCCCTGATGACCTCCAATCGGTGTACGTTCACCGGCGGAATCTCAAGATCATCCGGCAGCCTTCCGAAAACTTCCTCAGTGAGAGTCCGATAGCGCTCCTCATTCACCCCGACAGCCGACGACAGAGTCCTCATCACGCTGACATTGAGATAGATCCTGCCGCCGATCCGGCCGTAGCCGACATACGGCGGGATGGAGGCAGTCGCCATGGCGTCGGTAAGGAACACCTGAACCATCGACCAGGTAATCGGTGTCATGACATCCGGAATGGCCTCGCCGACATTGGTATTGGTCCACAGGAAATCGCCGGAACGGCTGTCGTTCCACGGATCCGGATGAATAGCAGTAGTGATCGGCCTGGCTTGAAGAATGAAGAGCTGATCACCTCGGCGACACCACTCGATGTCCATAGGGTCCTTGAACAGGTCCTCCACCGTGATCGCCAGATCGGCCAGTTGTCGCGCTTGCTGCTCGGGTACGGCCGGTGCCTCCTGCAGCTGTCTTGGAACCGGCACCGATGCTGTGCCGCTGCTATTCATGGCAGTCATGATCGTCTTGGTATTGATCAAGGTGCGCATGATCACGCCAGAGGCGCGGTCGACCGTGATCGTGTCAGGAGTCACCTGACCACCAACGACCGCTTCCCCGAGGCCCCAAGCGGCGTTGATCTCGATCATGGTGTCATCGCCGGTCACTGGATCCGCGGTGAATATGATGCCGGAGGCATCGGCGTCAATGAGCTCCTGCACTACGACCGCAAGGCTGATCTTCTCCGGCGAAATGCCATGCCGGGCTCGATAGCCGATAGCCCGGGGCGTCCACAGCGAGGCCCAGCATCCACGGACAGCGACCAGAAGTTGATCATCTCGGGCGATGTTGAGGAATGTCTCTTGCTGTCCGGCGAAGGAAGCCTCCGGCAAGTCCTCAGCCGTCGCAGAGGAGCGCACAGCGACAGCCGGCGAACCCAGCTGGTGGTACGCCTGCAGCACCTCAGCTGCGATCGCTGATGGGATATCCCGGTCTCTGAAGAGCTGTTCGATGGCTGACGCCGCACCCGCAGTGGCCTCAACGTCCGACTCGTTGGCGGATGACAGCTGCGCGTCGATGGCCTGCTGAAGATCATGTTGAGCGACGAAGTCGTCATATGCGGCTGTCGTGACATGAAACCCATTGGGCACCGGCACACCGGCCGATGCCAGCCGGGCAAGCGACTGACCCTTGCCTCCAACCTCAGAAAGTCCAAGGCCTTCGTCAGCTAGGTGGCGAACGTATGTCGCGGTCATTTGCTGCTAGGCCGACCCGACACTGACCCACTCTCCGTCGGCGGCCGAGCGCAGCACCGCGTCGCAGATCTCGGCAGCTCGAGCGCCGTCGGCGAAGGTCGGCAGTCCCTCGGGAACCTCGCCGTTACCGGCGTGAGCGTCCACCGCTTCATAGGAATCGGCCACGTAATTCTCGAAGCACTGCGCGTAACCCTGGACATGGCCCGCGGGCAGCGTGGAGAGCCGACGCTGCTCCGCGGAACCGCGATTCGGGTCGCGCACCAGCAGTTGAACGCTCGCCTCACTTCCAAGCCAGAGTTGTTCCGGCTGTTCTTGATCAAAGACTGCACTCTGATGCATGCCGTCGATCTCGATCAAGAGGCGATTCTTGCGGCCGGCACTGAGCTGGCTGATCACTGCGGACCCTGCGATGTCGTTCTGGGTCCGGAACAAGATCAAGGCGCTGTCCTCGGTCTGCACGTCCACCAGTGGAGCATCGCTCTCCGCTGCGCTGAATGTGGCGGCAGTCGCGGCCGGTCGCTGCTTGATCGTGATCGAGGTAGTGGCCACCAGCCGGGCGATCCGATCACCAGTCACCCATTCCAGAAGATCACACCAGTGTGAACCGATATCGCCAAAGGCACGCGACGGACCGCCAGCCTTGGGATCGACTCGCCAGCTAGTGGCCTTGGGGTTGAGTAACCAGTCTTGCAAATAGCTGCCATGCATGAGGTTGATCGCGCCGAACTCCTCGTCCTGCACTCGGGCCCGCATTTCGCGTGCCATTGGGTGAAACCGGTACGCGAACGGCATGGTGTTCACTACGCCGGTGTCCTGGGCGACCTGCGCCGCATGGCGAGCATCTTGCAGGCTGATCCCAAGCGGCTTCTCGCACAGCACATGCTTACCGGCTTGCATCACGGTGACCGCGTACGAAACATGGGAGGCGTTCGGCGTACAGATATGGACTGCGTCTGCCTTGCTCTCGGCGACTTCTTCGATGCTTCCGTACGCCTGCTCGACTCCCCACTCCTCGGCAACTTGCCGCGAGCGCTCCGGGCTGGAAGCCATTACTCCAAGGACCTGTGCCCCGGCAAGTATTGCGGCGCGCCGATGTACCTCACCGATCATTCCCGCGCCCAGAATTGCCACCCGTCTCGTTGTCTCAGCCATGCTGGACAGACTATGCGGGCTGAGCCTGTTGAAGGCTCCCGGTCTGCCCTTCGACAGGCTCGGGCACCTGACGCTGGACACACCGCACATGGGCCCTTCACCAGGCAAAATGGCCGTGTGGGCGGGGCTCGGATTTTGGTGGTGGAGGACAGCGACGCTATCCGAACGCCTGTGGTCACGGCGTTGTCCGCGCAGGGATTCCAGCTCGCCTCAGTTACTGACGGCAGTGATCTTGAAAGCCTGTTGCCGTCTTTCGCGCCCGATCTGGTGATTTTAGACATCATGCTCCCTGGCCGCGACGGATTTAAGTTGCTGGAGGTGATACGTCGTACCAGCACTGCAGCTGTGCTGATGCTGACAGCGCGGGACGCTCTCGCCGATCGCGTGCAGGGGCTTACCGGGGGTGCTGATGACTATGTGATCAAGCCTTTCGCCATGGCCGAACTAGTGGCACGCATTCATGCGGTGTTGCGGCGCACCCGGGCAGGCGGCAGCTCGATCTCGGTCGAGGACTTAGTGATCAACGACGACGTCACACTGGTACAACGCGGTCAGGAATCGCTCGACCTGACTGAGACTGAGCGCCGGCTCCTGGGCTATCTCGCAGCGCATCGGGATCGAGTAGTGAGCAAGACACAGATCTTGACAGCGGTCTGGGGATATGACGGCTTCGACGAGAACGTTGTAGAGGTCCACATTTCCTCGCTGCGGCGCAAGCTCGAGGCCGGTGGGCGCTCGCGGCTGGTGCACACCGTACGAGGCCGTGGCTATCTGCTCGGAGCGACAGCGTGACCGAGCCGAATCCGGTCCGGCTCAATACGGTCTCGCTGCGACTCCGCGTCATCGCAGCGGTCATGGCAGTCCTCGCCGTGATCTTGATTCTGCTCGGTATTGCGGTCAGCGCGATCTTCATAGCCCAGTCAAATCGGAACCTGGATGCTCTGCTCACCGGGCAGGCGCAGCTCGCGCGGCAGCTCGCGCGCTCCGGCGCCGGGCCACAGCAGATCGTCAACCGAGTGCAGGCCGGTGGCGTGGAAGCCCATCTCGTGCTCCGAAATGGCACGGAGTTCGGAACCCCCGTCCCAAGTGGCGCGAGCGTTCAATCGACAACCATTACGCTCAATGCGCCGACTCCGCGCGTCGACGGTGCACAGCTGACACTTGCGGTCGACACCTCGCTGGTGTCCGACGCACGGCGTACGCTGCGCCGGGTCCTTCTGATCGCAGACGTAATCGCCTTGCTGGTCAGTGCTGCCCTTGTCGCCGCGGCTGTTCGGCTTGCGTTGCTGCCACTCGATTCGATGGCTGCCCTGGCCAGGACCGTGAGCCAGGGCAACAGAGGGTCTCGGCTGGCGCCGACCCGAACCGACACCGAAATAGGCCAAACTGCGCAGGCTTTCGACGAAATGCTCGATGAGCTGGAGGGCGCTGAGGCTCGGGCGCGACAGGCCGAGGAACGCACCCGGGCTTTCCTGGCCGATGCGGCGCACGAGCTTCGGACGCCGATCGCGGGCGTACAAGCCGCGGCCGAGACGCTGCTGCATCACGATGATCAGCTCGATCATGACGAGCGCCAGCATCTGCAAGCGTTACTGGTTCGGGAAGCTGAGCGGGCTGGAGCTTTGATCTCCGATTTGCTTACAGCTGCCCGGTTGGACGCGGGGATTGATCTTGATCTTGCTCCGGTGTCGCTGCGCACGCTGGTGCATAGTGAGATCGATCGAGTCCGACTGCTGCATCCGGAGGCCAGTGTCACAATGAGCGGCCCGGAAGTCGTAGCCCATGCCGACGCCGCCAAGGTCGGCAGCATCCTGCGCAACGTCATCGATAACGCAATCCGGGCGGCCGGCCCGCAGGGCACAGTGCATGTTGTGGTACGCGAGCAAGATCAGCTCGCCATCGTGGAAATGTGGGACTCAGGCCCTGGCGTGCCGCCGTCGGAGCGAGAAAGGATCTTTGAGCGCCTGGTACGTCTTGATCATGGCCGGACCAGCGATACCGGCGGTTCTGGCCTCGGTCTGGCGATCGCGCGCGGTTACGCCCGCGCGCACGGCGGTGATCTCAGCTGCGAGGATCCGCACGGTATCGGCGCGATGTTCCGGCTGGTGCTGCCAGTGGAGCCGCGACAAGCCACCATCAGCTGACGAGACCGACACCGCGGCAATTGACCGGCCTGCGCAGCAGCCTGCAGATGAGTCCAGTTATCTGACGCGGCGTGGAGTCAAGCTCTCGGAATCTCCAGCCGAACGTCGCCGAGCCCACGGGCGACGAGAAACATGCCCCCGGCTGGCGTGGCCCAGCTGAAGGTCGCCTCGTCCCAGAGCCGGAAGGCACGAGGGTCACACGTCACGGTGACCGTACGCTCCTCGCCGGGCACCACGTCATCGGCCACCGCATAGCCGACCAGTCGTATTGGCGCCGATCCGTCCGGCAGCCAATAAACCTGAACCACCTCGCGGGACGGACGGTCCGCTGTATTGGCAAGCACGACCGTGAGCGACTCGCCGCCCGAATCTCGCACGTGCTCTGCGGAGCGATAGTCCCAAGTACCCCAACCAAGGCCGGCGCCGAACCAGAAGGCCGGCTCGACATCTGATCCGTACCACCCGCGATAGCCCACCCGGGTGCCTTCCGCATACTCCAATCCGCCGTTCTCAGGACTCACGCCCCAGGCAGGCCCATCGCCGTCGGCCGCCGAGAACGTGGTCACCAATCGACCAGTTGCCTCCGTCCTGCCCAGCAGCACATCGGTGATCGCGTGACCGCCCTCCTGCCCGGGCAGTCCGACCCAGAGCACTGCATCCACCCGGTCGAGCCACGGCATCAGAACTGGCGTCGCAGCATTGATCACTACCACAGTGCGCCGGGCAGAGTCCGCCACCGCACGTACCAGATCATCTTGGCGACCGGGAAGTGCCAGCGTCTTCTTGTCCAGGGCCTCAGTCTCTTGTTCGGGTGTCAACCCGACAACAACGACGGCAGGATCGGCATCTTGAGCAGCCACCCTTGCCTGCTCGATCAGTTGCTCATCTCCGGGAGCGACCGGCTGCACGATCAGGCCGGCCAGCGATATGCGCTCAGAGATCTTCAACCGCGCGACCAAGAGACGGCCTGGTGCTGCCTCTACCACCTGGGTCCAGGTTGGTGGCGACATGAAGCCCACCTCTGCTGAATCACCGGGTAGCAGAGTGTTGGCAAAGGTCTGTGTCTCCTCGCCGTAGCTCAGCGTCCACTCGCCGACACCACGTACCCCGACCTCTAGCGAAGCACCTGGAGGGGCCACCAGCTCGGCGGAGAGCTCAAGCTCAGTTGCGCCCTCATGCGGGCCGTCCGACATGCCGACCAGTAATTCGCCGACCTCACTGCTGGTGGATGCACGCTCGAGCCCCGAGCTGTCGAAGCTGATCACCCGCATGCCTTGGCGACCAGTCTGTGGGTCAATGATCAACTCAGGCAGAGCAGCGGTGGGGTTGCGGCGCACGGCAACACCGTCCAGCACGCGCAAGTAATTCTCGCCGAGCGCATCTTGCAGCCCGTCAGCGATCGAAATCTCGTGCGACGGCCGCACCGCGGCCGAGCCGCCGCCTTGCAGCGCTGTGTCGAAGGCATGCCGCCCGATCACCATCAATGGTGAATCAGTTGTGATCAAGGACAGCTGCAGCGGCAAGACGTTCTGCCCCTTGAGCAAGACCATCCCCGCGGCCGCCAGGTTGCGCAATGTCAGTCGCATCTCAGGTGCGTCGGACTCGACTACCGGCCCTAGCTCTGCGGTGCGATCCGCTGGGATTCCCTCCAGCGCGCCGACTCGTCCAGCCAACCTGAGGAGCCGTGTTAGATGATCATCGATCGTCGCTTCAGTTACCTCACCCGACCGCACTGCGGCAACAAGTTGATCACCCCAAGGTCCAGCTGGTCCTGGCATTACAAGATCAAGTCCACCGTTGGCGGCGGGAGCGGCGGTTTTGGTAGCTCCCCAGTCCGACATAAGCAGGCCGTCCCAGCCCCATTCGGACTTCAGTACGCCGTTGTTCAGCTCGTCGTGCTCGGTCGCGGCGACGCCATTGACGTTGTTATACGCCGCCATGATCGTCCAGGGATGCCCGCCGGCTAGGCAGATCTCGAACGGCAGCAAATAGAGCTCGCGGAGCGCGGCCTGCCCAACCCGTACGTCGACGGTGTGCCGCTCAGTCTCAGACTCGTTTGCGACGTAGTGCTTGACGCAAGCACCGATGCCATAGCGCTGGATGCCCCGAATGTAAGACGCCGCCAGCCGGCCGCTGAGCAGCGGGTCTTCGGCGTACGCCTCGAACAGCCGTCCACCAAGCGCGGAGCGATGCAGATTGACCGTCGGGCCGAGCACTACGTCGACATCTTGAGAGTGGCCTTCGCCGGCAAGCATCTCGCCGACGCGCTCTGCAGCCGTCTCATCCCAGGCCTGGGCCAGCAGTGTCGCATTCGGGAATAGGGCGACCTTCTTGCCACCGACGAACTCGCTGCCGCGAACCCCGGTCGGCCCGTCGCTGAAGATCATCGGGCGTAACCCGATCACATCATTGCCATGCAGCGAGAACGCTGCCGCACCGGTCAGCAACTCGACCTTCACTTCAAGATCGAGTTCACGTACCGCCCGGTCAATAACGTCCTCGACTGTCCTCGTTGCGGCCTCATTGCCTTCCGACATGGTTCTCCTTTACGCGGCTGTGGCCGATGATCAAGGAAGCTCCGGTGAGCCGCGCCCGAATCCCGGCCTGAGCTGGATCCTGCTTACGTCGATTCGCTCGATGCCGGCCCATTTCACCAGGAAGGATCCACGGTGCCGCCAGCGCACCAGGGCTGCTATCGGCCACGGCGACCGCACTCCGGAACGCTCGAAGCCCAGTGACGAGGAGCGAGCGTGCGGGCTCACAATGAATCCGTAGAGCCGAGCGGGCAAACCTACCGACTCGGTATCGAGGCTGAACCGCGCGTCAGTCACAAAGCCTAGGAACTCAGGGCCGAACACGCGTGCGCCGAGCAGTTCGGTAATGATCACGACTCGCCACCGCCTCGGTATCGCTCTGATCATGATCACTTTCCTCACCCTTGGGGGTGTGGCGCCCACCGGGGATACGCCCGATGACATGATCCCGAACCCATCGTTCAGTCCAGGAAAGATCCCTGGTGTCGCGTCCGACCGACAACTTGATCACCACACCGACCTCACGAACCGCGACCCACGGCGTTCGCAGCATGCGGGATTCCGGCGGACGTCCGCCAAAGATCCGGGTAGCAAGCGTCGGGCCGCTGGGTAGTGCGGTGATCATAGGCGGTGGAGCGTCTGGTGGAATCTCCCGACCCGCCGGGATGTCAGATAGTTCGAGATCATCTATTACCGCGATAGGCACTCCGTGTACGTCGAGCACCTGCCGGTCGAGGAGGTGCAGATGAGCATCCAACCATCGAGGACTCTGATGGTAGCTGTCGGAGGTCATTGTCCAGCTCCAGTAATGATCATGAGCGGAATTGCAGCGAGCGCGGCAGCAAGAATGATCACCAAGTAGACGAGAGATGCCATTCAGCGCGCGACCGTTGACGTGCTCACCCATGTATTGGGAATCGTTAGCAACGATCAAGATAAGAAGATAGGTCAACGGCAGCGCTACGGCGGAGAAAACCACCGAAAGCTCCGTTACCTGGATCGGATCGACCCCAGTCAGCAGAGTACCGACGCCGAGCACTAAGCAGATCATCGTCACCAGGTGAAAGCACGCTGCCTGCGCCGGCGGCCGGAATTTGCCCCACGGCCATCCGAGGAACTGTGCAATGGTGTAGCCGGCGGACAAGGTGGTTTCCAGAGCGGCGCCCGAAGTCGCCGCGACGACGCCAAGAATGATGAAGGCCAGCAACAATTTGCCGCCGGCCATCGCGACCGGAAGCATCACCTGGGATAGCGCCGTCACTCCAATGAGCTCGGGTAGCAGTACGACCGCAGCACAGCCGGCGATCGCTAGCGAAAGCCATCCGCCGAGGGGAAAGCCCACCAGCACATGGGCTCGCGACTCGGAGAGGTCCTTTGTTGTCCAGCCCTCTTCAACGGCACCAGAGGAGAAGAAGACCTCGTACGGCGTCATGGCGGCGCCGAAGAGCGCAACGGCGTGGAACCAGTAGGTCGAGGTCTTCTCCGTACCCTCGATAGCTGTTGGAGTACCTGGCGTCCGAGCTCGCCCCAGTTTGGGCCTAGCAGGAACAGGCCGACCGCAAAGCCGATCAGGCAAAGCCCCACTAGACCTGCAACGTTTTCCATGATCTTGAACTTGACCCGCCAGATGACCAGCCAGACAGCAATCGCCGCAAACGGCACCCACAGCAGGTAATCGACGCTGCTGACCAGCTGCAGAGCGAGGGCGATGCCGCCAATTTCTGCTGTGAGCGTCATCAGGTTGATAAAGAACGAGGCACCCAGATTCATCACGGCAAGTCGTGGACCGAGCCGCTCCCTGATCAACTCAAACGTCGCGCGGCTGCTGACGGCCGCCACCCGCCCTGACATCTGAGCAAAGACGCAGATGCCAAGTACGCCGACGACCACAGCCCAGGCAAGGGAAAGCCCGAAACGTGAACCGACAACGGCGTTCGTCACCAGGTCCCCGATATCCAGGAAGCCGCCGATCGCGGTCAGGATGCCAAGGGCGAGGCCGAAGACCCGCTTCATTGGCTGCCCCTGAGCTGGTTCAGGAGGGCATCCACCTGTTGGCCGGCCGATTCCAAACCAGCGGTGTTAGGGACGGCGCTCTGCTGCTCGAGCTCATCGCGGCTACTCAGCAGCGCCGCCACGCCAGCATGGATGGCGGCCAGTGCCGCGTCGCGATCCGATTTGATCTGTTCACTGTCGACGCTGACTGGTTCCAATGCGCTTTCGCCATCGACTGCCTGCTTCGCCATGTCACCCAGCACTGTTTCAGTGATGGCCCGCGTCGATCGCTCTGGTCGTACAGCTGGATGGCAAGAATGCTGCTCGCAATGGCGCTGTGCGTCTCGTTCAGCGCATGGAGGAGATCATCGTGTGCGGATGACTGCTGGCTGCAGCCGCAAAGCAAAACCAAGGAGAAGATGAGCCCGGAGACACGTACCCAGACCCCCACCGAGTTCGCCTCCGTTCAGCCCTTTTGCATGGTGGCTGCAGCAATAGCCACTAGCTGGGGTACAGCTAATCAGTATCTATCGGCTAGTGATTTCGCAGCATTGAGACCAGTTCGGACTTCTTCTTGCCGGAGTAGCGCGAAAGCCCGAGCTGCTTGGCGCGCTTCCGCAAGTCATCGACATTCCAGTCGTCGTATGAGCCCGACTTACCGCCCTTTTTGCCAACCGAGGACCGGCCGCGTGCTGCAGAGGCATTGGCGATCCGCGCAGCCTTCTGCTTTGAACCGCCGTCTTTCCGAATCTCCTCGTACACCTTGGCGTCCTTGACACTGGACCCCGGCTTCTTCTTGCCCGGCATGATCGTCTCCTTAGCTGATCTTGGCGGGATCGTGTTGCGTTTGAGCGGGATGCTGCTTTGACCGAACTATTGCCGGCAGCACCGCAATGATGATCACCACGAGCAACGTCACGCCAGCAGCGATCAACCCGGCCCGACGATCTATCACTAGATCGAAGATCAACAGCACTGTCCCGATAAGCATGATCGCGACGCCAGCGAGGGTAAACCGCATGATGACGTGGGCAGTCTGCACGATGGTCACCTTGGCGCCTTTGCGGAACAGGCTGCGGTGCAAATTGACCGGGGCCAATCCCAAGGCGGTGGTGAGGACGGCAGCGAGGACCAGGATCAGATAGATACGAATCTGAAAGGTGGTCAGCACACTGAATCGTGTCTGAAAGGCAATGGTCAGCAAGAAACCGGTGAAGATCTGAGTGCCGGTTTGGGTAACTCGCAGCTCCTGCAGAAGCTCGTTCCAGTTCCGATCCATCCGTTCGTTCACGGTTTCGTTGCGACCGTCTGTCGGATCGACGTCATCGTTGATGTCGGCAGTCCGCTGGTCAGTCATCTCAATTCCTCACCCTGCACGTCTCTCGCTAGGTGTTAAAACCCGCTGCCGCGATACCTAAACATCGCTCCGCTTTGAGTCCATGCTCCGCAGCGTCGAGCGGCGCCGCACGTCAGGAATTACCGACAATGTGCTCAATAATCGCAGTCGTCGAAACGGACGGCGTGCGCGGCAGATAGACGACGCGGCATATGTCGTTGAGGTAGTCGAACTTGCCTTGCCAATCGTCACCCATGACCAAGATGTCGGCCTTGTGCGCCAGAACATACTCCCGCTTCTGCTCCAGGCTCTCCTCGATGAACACCTCGTCGACGGTCTTGACGTTGGCAACGATCTCAAGCCGTTCATCCTGGCTGAAAACAGGATTACGACCCTTCTTCGAGAAGTTGAGATTGTCGGAGGACACGCCGACAACGAGCCTGTCACCGAGCTCGGCCGAGCGGTTGAGCATCCGCACATGTCCGACATGGAATACGTCGAAGGTACCGAACGTGATGACGGTCTTCCTGGCCAACTCAACTGCTCCCTACTTGATTGCTCCGCTCGCTGTCGCTCGCTCCGCGCGGATCGCGCTTGACAGCCGCCTACTTCGTCGTCGCTCGGCGACGAAAAGCATGTCGCCTCCCTCCTCCTCAGCACGGCGGCGCGCGATCCGTCTAGATTGCTCCGTGCCACCTTAGAGGCTCTCCCGGGTATACGCCGTGAAGATCAGACAAACACCCGCTTTAGGCGGCTGGACGCGTAAAGACGGCTCGCCAGCGGTGTGTCTCGGGTGGGTCACGGATCTCCTCCACGCCCACAATCTCCAAACCTTCCACAGCGAAGGACTCAATGTCAGAGCGGGTTAGGGGCCAGGGCGGTCCGTCAACCGGCTCATCAGCATCGCGGGCGGCCGCCAATGCCAGCAACACTCCGCCGGGTGCGACAAAGCGGCCGACGTGCAGTACGACCGTCATGCGTAGGCGTCTAGGAAGCGACTGGGTGGTGTAGGTCTCCACAACGAGGTCGAAGTGCCGGCGCCACTCGGCTGGGGGATTCAGCAGGTCGGCTACCCGGAAGTCGACTGGGCTCGTGGGGAAGCGTCGGCGCGCAGCCTCGATGGCAGAACGCGAAATATCAAAGGCGATGACGCGAAAGCCCTCGGCAGCAAGATACGCCGCGTCGTCGCCGAGCCCGGAGCCAACCACCAGAGTCCGGCTTCCCGACAAGATGGGACGCTGCCCGACCCACTCCACCAGTAGCGGATGCGGCGCGTGGCGATCCCACGGAACGACAGCCTGCCCGTCTGCAGCCCGTGCGTACAGCCGCTCGAACCAACTTGTGGCGTCGCCCTCCCGAAGCGCCTCCCCCGATAGTCGGCGCGCATCGTCGTCCGGGTCCCATGCCGTCATGGCCCCATCCTCGCGGACGAGGACTAGAACGGAACGGATCGGGCAGAGGTCAGCTCAGATCGCCCAGTGCCAGCTCGAGCTGGTCTAAGCCCTGATTCAGCTGGCTTTCACTGATCACAAGAGGCGGTGCTATCCGGATGGTCGAGCCATGCGTGTCTTTGGCCAGCACGTGCCGCCGGGCCAGCGCCTGACAGACGTCGCGGCCGGTACCAAGTCGAGGATCAATATCCACACCAGCCCATAAACCGCGGGAGCGAACCGAGATCACGCCACGACCGATCATCTGATCCAGTCGTTCACGCAGTTGCTCGCCCAGCCGGGCCGCCCGATTTTGGTACTCCCCAGTCTCCAGCAGTCTGACAACGGCCAACCCAACTGCGCAGGCCAGCGCGTTGCCTCCGAAAGTGCTGCCGTGCTGGCCGGGCTGCAGCACTCCCAGCACCTCACGATCAGCAACGACCGCCGAGACCGGCACGATGCCACCCCCGAGCGCCTTACCTAGCAAGTAGACATCGGCCTTAACGTTTTCGTGCTCGCAGGCGAGCGTCCGGCCAGTCCGACCCAGTCCTGACTGGATCTCGTCCGCGATGAACAGCGCCCCATGCTGACTCGCCAGCTCACGCACTCCCGCCAGATAACCCGGCGGCGGGATCCGTACGCCCGACTCGCCCTGGATCGGCTCCAGGAGTATGGCCACCACCTCCTCGGTGATTGCAGTTCGTATCGCCTCGAGATCACCGTATGGAACCATGACGAAGCCTGGAGTGTACGGTCCGTAATGATCATGCGCCAGTGGGTCGTCGGAGAAGCTGATGATCGTCGTGGTACGGCCGTGGAAGTTGCCGCTGGCAACGATGATCACAGCCCGACCGTCCGGCACGCCCTTTACCTCATAACCCCATTTGCGGGCGACCTTGATTCCGGATTCCACCGCCTCGGCGCCGGTGTTCATCGGCAGCACCATGTCTTTGCCGATCAAAGTTGACAACTCATCGGCAAATGGTGCCAATTGATCATGGTGGAACGCCCGCGAGGTGAGCGTCAGTCGATCGAGCTGCTCCTTGGCAGCCGCAACCAGTGTCGGATGCCGGTGGCCGAAGTTATTGGCTGAGTACGCGGCAAGGAAGTCCAGGTACTGCACGCCCTCGGTGTCGGTGAGCACCGCGCCCCATCCGCTTGAGGCCACGACATCGAGCGGGTGATAGTTGTGAGCGACGTGCTCATCTTCGACCTGCAGAAGTCTGCCGGCGCGGCTGAGAGTGTCGTCAATAGTGATCATGATGATGCTCCTTCCGGGCGTTGCGATGAGGTGTCGAAGACGTCAGCCCGGACTTCACCGGTCACCGAAACGTCCGTCGGTGTTGCGATCGTTGACGGCCTGATCTCCTGAGTGCAGCACTTCACACTGCCGCCCCCTTTGATCAGTTCGCTGAGATCGACTGAGATCGGCCAATAGCCGGCAGCCGCCAAATCTTCGCGCAGCTGCCGAGCTCCGGACGGGATGAAGACATGCAACCCGTCACTGACCGCGTTGAGTCCGAAGGCATATGCATCATGGTCGTTCGCTATCAGAGCATCGGGAAACAACGTGCCAAGCAGCTGACGGCTCTGGTGGCTGAACGCATCCGGGTAGTAGGCGATGTGCTGGCGTTCGTCATCGAGCACGGCCAGAGCAAGATCAAGATGGAAAAGCCGCGGCTCGACGAGCTCAAGACTGATCACCTCCCGGCCCGTTAGCGCGGCAAGTTCGAGATGAGCTTCCCGAGTTGTGCGGAACCCATAGCCGGCAAGAATTCTCTTGCACGTAACGGCAAAGTCGCCCTCGGCTTCATTGACCGCAGTGGGCTGCTGGACATCCCCGCCGCCGTACAGGATGCCATTGCGCTGATGCCATGCCGCATGCACGGCAGCCTCCGCCTCGCGCTGCGGGTTGGCGAAGCGGGCAGCCAGCGCCTTGCCCGCGACCACGGTAGCCCCGTTCGCTGCGAAGACCATGTCCGGCATCTCTGGCAGCGGCTCCAAAAGGTCCACCCGATGTCCGGTGGAGCGGTAGGCATCGACCAGCCCCGACCACTGCCTGAGCGCCAGCGCACGGTCCACGTGTCGGCTTGGATCCATCCACGGGTTGATCGAATACGCCACATCGAAATAGGTCGGCGGGCACATCAGATAGTGCCGAAGCCGCGCCCGTCGTACCGGGTGCCCGATGTGGTTCAGCACTGTCGTTGTCACCCTAGAAGGGTAGGGTGTCGATCGGCGCAAGTCCGATAGTGTGATCAATGAAAGTGAGGAGACTCTATTGCGTCTTGATGAAATTGATCACAAGATCCTTGCGCGGCTGACAGACCATGGTCGTGAGAGCTTCGCCATGCTCGGGCACCACGTCGGACTCTCCACAGCGGCCACCAAACGACGAGTGGATCGGCTCCGCCAGAGCGGCGTGATCCGGCGCTTCACAGCCGAAGTTGAACCGGCTGCACTGGGCTGGACCATCGAGGCATTTGTCGAGGTTTACTGCGAAGGCCGGGTGCCACCCGACCGGATGCGGGAGATGGTCAGCAGCATTCCAGAAGTAGCCGAGGCATACACCGTAACGGGAGAAGCTGACGGCATTCTGCGCGTACGGGCGGCTGACACTTCCCATTTCGAGAAGGTGCTCGGCATCATTCGCAACCATCCAGGCGTCACTCGCACCCGATCTTCACTGGTTCTCTCCCGTCTCTAGCCGGCCATCGGGCAGGTGGCCAAACAAACGGTCGATAAGGGACAAGAAACTCGACCTGTCCGTGTCGTCTGCGACTCCTCTCTCATGACTTGCACTGATGGTCAGCGCCTTGCTTCTCCCTTGTCCGAGACAAGACCCGCCGCGCGCAGCCATACGTTAGTTTCTGCAGAGTGAGGCTGCCGCAGTGACCGAGACCAGTTCTCCCCCCATGCGCAGGATCCGCGTCACCGACTTCTACAACGCCAAGCGCCAACATGAGCGCTGGGCGATGCTGACCAGTTACGACCAGTACACCGCCGAGTTGTTCGATGAGGCGGGAGTTTGGGCTTTGCTGGTGGGCGACTCGGCGGCCAACAACGTCTATGGCTACGAAACCACGCTGCCGGTCACCGTCGATGAGCTGCTGCCGCTGGTACGCGCCGTTGTCAAGTCCACCAAGCGAGCGTTCGTCATCGGTGACCTGCCGTTCGGCTCGTACGAGGACGGTCCCTCGCAAGCTCTCGAGACCTCAATCCGTTTCATGAAAGAGGGCGGCTGCCACGCCGTGAAGTTCGAGGGTGGAATACGCGTAGCCGATCAAGTCCGCAAGGTCACAGATGCCGGCATCCCTGTGATGGGACACATCGGGTTCACTCCGCAAAGCGAACATCAACTCGGTGGCTATCGGGTGCAGGGCCGGGGTGACGACGCAGAGCGTCTGCTATCCGATGCCCATGCTGTCGAGGACGCCGGAGCGTTCGGTGTGGTCTTGGAAATGGTTCCGGGTGATCTCGCTAAACAGGTGACCGCCGAACTCGACATCCCGACAGTCGGCATTGGCGCTGGTCCAGACTGTGATGCGCAGGTCCTGGTTTGGCAGGACATGGCCGGGCTGAGGCGCGGACGGATGCAGCGCTTTGTCAAGCAATACACCAATTTGGCAAAGATCATTGGCGATGCGGCTACGGAGTACGTCGACGAGGTGAGAATGGGTATCTTCCCAGGCGAACAGCACACCTTCGCTTCGACGATACCTAGCACTGAGGCTAAGCAATGAAGATCGCGAATAGCACCATCGAGTACGCGGACTTCCGCCGCACTCTCGACAGATCTGCCACGCCCCGACTCGCTTTTGTTCCTACGATGGGCGCCTTGCACGAGGGCCATCGCTCGCTGATCAAGATGGCAAGATCACTTGGCGACACGGTCGCGGTCAGCATCTTCGTCAATCCGCTGCAATTTGGACCCGGCGAGGACTACGCGCGTTATCCGCGACCCCTCGAAGATGATCTTCAAGTCTGTCAGGCGGAAGGCGTGGATGTGGTCTTCGTGCCGAGCGTCACTGACCTCTATCCGCCCGCGCGGCAAATCACAGTCCATGCAGGTGCTCTCGGGTCGGTGCTGGAAGGACATTCTCGACCCGGCCACTTCGACGGAGTGCTCACCGTCGTTTTGAAGTTGTTCAACATCGTCCGGCCACAGCTAGCCATCTTCGGCGAAAAGGACGCTCAACAGCTTGCCTGCATTAGGCGAATGGTGTCGGATCTGAACATCCCGATCGAGATCGTCCCCGCACCGATTGTCCGAGAACCCGATGGGCTGGCGATCTCCAGCCGCAACGTCTTCCTTACAGCGACCGAGCGCGCCGTCGCACGTAGCATCTCCGCTGCACTGGAAAAAGCGGCAACCCAAACGTCGGTTCCGTCGGCGCGTGCCGCGGCGTACGAGGTACTAGATCGAGCTGAGGCAGAGCCGTGCTTCCACCTCGACTACGCGACTATCGTCAACTCCGCGACTTTTGCGGATTTGCCAGATGATCATGTCGGGCCTGGCACATTCGTCATTGCAGCCTGGGTCGGTGGGACTCGGCTGATCGACAATATGATCATCAACTTCACCCCCGGACCGTGGTCCTAAGCAACTGAGCGCTTCCCAGTGGACCTCGATACCGCTGCCGATAAGCTCTACGGCATCTCACCCGATGACTTCATCGAGCGGCGCCAACAGCTTGTCGCTGGAGCGAAGCAGGCCGGCGACCGTCAGCTGGCCACCCAGATCGGCAAGTTTCGGCGACCAACCCGGAGTGCCTGGTTGATCAACCTGCTGGCTCGCCAGGCGCCAGACGACATTACGGCCCTGCTCGATCTCGGCGCCGCCCTTCAGGAGGCGCAGCAGCGGATGGCGGGCGATGAATTGCGCCAACTGTCCGCAGAGCGTCGCAGGACCGTCGATGCCATGGCGCGTCACGCGGTAGAGCTCGGCCGTGATCATGGATATGACGCGCCGGATGGAGCCCTGCAGGAAGTCGGCCAGACCTTGCAGACCGCACTCGGGGATCCTGAGATTGCAGAACTGGTACGCCGTGGACGCCTCACCCAGGCGGTGACCTACGGCGGCTTCGGTCCAACTGATCTTGCGTCCGCTCTGGGAGCGTCACTGCCGACCAAGACGCCGAGCCGGCCGGAGGAGGCAACCGAGGTAGCAGCAGCAGCGCCGAAGCGAGATGCCAAGCAGCGCCAAGCCGCGGAGAAGGCAGCCACCGAAGCACGGGAGCAGGCGACGGAAGCCCGGCAGGCCGCTGATTCAGCCGAGCAAGAGGCGGAGGCCGCAACTCAGCGTGCCGATGATCTTGCCGACCAGGTCGAGATGCTGCGGACTCAGCTGCGTCAGACCGAGGCGGCCGAGCGGGAAGCGCGCGACGAGGCGCGAGCTGCAAGGAAGCACTTTCAGGAGTTGCGCCAGGCCGCGCTCTCGACCGAACAAGCGGCGGCTGCGGCCGAACAGGCCCTCGGAGGTGGCGGCGCTTCCTAGGAAACACACTCCAGATGGAGGAAGATCGCGGAGCCGCGGCGCGCGGGTGGTAGCGGAATTCCGGCGGCGCAGAGTGTCTGGCCAGTCAACACAGGCGCACCGGAAGCCCATGACGGTGTCACAGTTTGTGTCTCGTCGGGTCGGGCACCAATGACTTCGATCCGGTATGAGGTAGCCGGATCCAGTCCGTCGATACGCACCCGCCGACTGGACAGCGCCCGTTCCAACCACACCAGGGCAAAAAGCGCCTCATCGCGATCATCGGCCACCACACCATGAGCAATGAAACCGCGATCACTCTCGTCTGACCGCACTGTGGTGCCGGAGTGCAGCAGCGGGCGAAAACGCTTGTGGAGCGCCAGCCAACGATGAATGGATCGCAGACTTCCTGGCGCCTGCTTACGAAGATCAATACCGAGCCCCAGCCTGCCGAAGAAGACCGAGAGCGCCCGGTACGCCGTGGAGGTGGCCTCATCAGGCTCGTCGAGCGCTGGCTGCCATACCAGCCCCGGCGGCAACAACTGGACCAGACCGGCAAAGTCGGCGTGACGAGCAGTCGAGTCGCCAGCCAGATCAGCTCCGACAGCCCGTGCGGCCATAGCCAAGTCGAGGCTGGTGGTCTGGATGGTGAGCTGCGGATACCGCTCCCGCAACGCATCGAGCAGCCGGTAGGCGGCCAACGTGCTGGTGTGCTGCGTCGCGGTTGCCCCCGGCCGGTGCGCACCATGAGTAATGGACCAGCTCAGCAAGGACACGTGGTGCCGGTCCAGTAGCTTTGTCAATCGCTCCCAGACGTAGGCCATCGCGAGTCGTACGGATAGATCGAGCACCTGGCGCGTGGCCCCGTTGCATTCCACGGTGAGCAGCCAGTCCGGATGATCACGTGCGACGGCAGAATCTGCCTCGATCGACTCAGGCTCCACCGCGAACCCAACCCCAAGGCCAAAATCACGAATCCGTGCCAGCAGCCCGTCAAGATCATCCGGTGACCCGGTTGCCGCCGGTCCAGCGCTCTCGGCGTAGGGATCCAGGCCCATCCGCGAGCACCAGCCGGTGTTGAGCAAGAACGTCTCGGCACCCACCGCCGCCGCGTACTCCGCAAGGTCCAGCATCGACCGGCGATCATGATGAGCGAACGCAGGAGCGCCAGCGTCGAAGATCACTCGATTGTCGTGCGGCGCCTCTGGCTGCAGATGGCGGTGCAGGCGCGCGGCAGTGGCATCGAGGCCATCGCCCCACGTACACACGACCCACGGCGAGTGATAGGCCTCACCGATGCCAAGGACAATCTCCCCGGCCTGCAAGAGTTCACCGCCGCCGAGATAGGTCCTGCCGTACGCCGTTCGCTCCACGCGATGCCGTACAGCGCCGCTGAAGGCAACGTGTACCTGCCACACCTGACCGCGACGAAATCCGGTTCCAGCTTCGGCAAGGGCCAAGTGGGCCGGTCGATCGTCGAACACTCCATGATCAACAGACCAGGAGCCGGAGCGCAATGCCATTGTCGAGAGCACCGGTCCGTCAAACTCGACTCGATGTGTGGCCAGATCGCTGACAGGCAGGAAGATCTCCAGGCCTTCAAGTCGGTAGTCGGCCACGTTCTTGTTGGTGACACCGGCGCGGCAACGGACCAAACCGATGCCGGTGAGCTGGATAGCGAGGTCAAGAGTCAGTCGATTAACCGGATCTTGCGCTTCGATGATCACGGTGTCGGCGCCCACCTCGGTCAGTCCTGGGGCGACCGGTGTGTCGCTGATCAAGCGCGCGTAGCTGCGGCTGAACGAGGCTGCCGAGGTGTGCCCGTCGTGTGATCCGGCCAGCGCTGCCCGCGAATTCCAGCCAGCCGATGATTCTGGTACCAGCGAGGACATCATGGACGGCAGAGGATCAAGGCTGGTCGGCCCAAATGCAGCCAGCAGTGCATCCGCCGACAAACCGTCAAGATCACCGAGATCTGCTCCCCAGTGCAAGATCACCGGCAGACCAGTCGGCTTCAGCTGCATGAGGAGGCTGACACCCCGCGCTCGCATGTGGAGGAGCGCGGCCGCTGCGTCATGATCGGCTGAGAACACGGTCGCTGCCGCATCCTCCACCGACATGAGACTCTCCCCCAAGAATGAGATTTCTCCGTTGAGCGCAAAAGCTTATCGGACGGCCGAGATGGGCCTGCCGCGACGCCCCAGCTCGACAACACCGTTTTGATCGGGAACCATCGTAGATGGCATGCTCATTTTCGCGGTGCGACGCCAAGCCGCGTGTCGGCCCGTTTTCGGAGGCGTAATTCCAATCACAGTTGGGTAATTTGATCGTGATCATTAATTGATACGCACACCTCTGACCGATAGGAGCGCTGGCTGTGAATGAGCGTTCCGGGCGGCGCTGCGCGGTCGTCTATAACCCGATCAAGGTATCTGAAGAGCTGCGTGACGCGATCAAACGGCAAGCTGCGACGGCTGGCTGGACCGACTCGATCTGGTTCCCAACTCCCGCGGAAGATCCGGGTCCGGCGATCACAGCGGAGGTAGTGTCCGCGGACGTTGATCGGGTAATCGCCGCCGGGGGCGACGGTACGATCCGAATCGTTGCCGATCGGTTGGCAGGATCAGGCATCCCCATGGCTGTGGTGCCGGTTGGCACTGGGAACTTGCTGGCCCGCAACCTTGATATCCCGCTGACCGAGCCCGAAGCCCTTGCGGTGGCATTCGGCCCGCACACCTGGGACATCGACTTGATCAAGCTCACCGTCGATGGTGTGCCGAGCGAACACTTCGCGGTTATCGCCGGCTTGGGCGTCGACGCCATGATCATGGATGAGACAAGGTCGGATCTGAAGGACTCGATCGGTGCGGGCGCCTACTTCATCGCGGCAGCCAAGGCGCTCGGGCGAACACCGATTCATATGTGGATCACGCTCGATGATCATCGTCCACAGCACCGATACGCGATGATCTGCGCGATCGGCAATGTCGGTCGGCTGGCCGGGAATCTCACCTTGATGCCTGGCGCCAGCCCCGATGACGGCCGACTGGATGTCTATGTGGCCTCGCCTCGCCGGGCGATTCATTGGTTACGGGTGTTGCTCCGGTTGATCACTCTACGTCCGCGACGCGACGACCGAGTCGATCAGTGGCGGGCGCAGCGGGTCGATGTACGACTCAGGCATCCCGACCCTTATCAACTCGACGGCGATGTGATCGGTGACTGTCGCAACCTGCGCGCTGAGATTGCTGCCAAAGCGCTGACGGTCTGCGTCCCGGATATGCCTCTGGATGACCAGTGAACATCCCACCACGCTGCGTGGGATCTTAACGCTGTACATGGCACGCATGCTGCGTACAGCGTCAACATCCCACATTAGGTGGGATGTTGACGCTGGAACGCCAGCCAACTAAGGCGGCGACGTACTTGGCGCGGCTCCAAGCTGTCAGACAACTGGCGGCGGAGAACCGTCGTAGCGCTTCTCCTCCACGTGCCGCGTCCGAGTGCGCTGCGCCTGCAGGACCAGCGCCATGATGAGCGCCAAAGCACCAGCCACGATCAGGATGATGCCCAGCGTGTCGTCGGTCACGAACGGCAGATCGATGTTGAGGGCAAAAAGCAAGATCGCGCCGATCACGATCAAGACGATGCCAACTCCGATACCCATGTGTTTGTACCCCCGGTTTCTGTTTGGGTGATTTCTTTCCAGCTGCTCACGGGATACCGACCCTCGCGGTAAGGGCGTGCGTTCCGCGCCAGCCGATCAACTGGCTTTCTTGGCTGACCTCCCCGCGGTTGTCTTCTTGGCCCCCGCCTTCTTGGCGGGAGCCTTCTTCGCCGGCGTCTTCTTAGCCGGGGTCTTCTTCGCCGCCGTCTTTGCGGCGGACATCTTCTTGGCTGGCGTCTTCTTGGCAGGTGCCTTCTTCGCGGCCGGCTTAGCTTCGGACCCCTCGCGGGTCGCGCGATTCTGCTCGACGCTGCGTCGCAGCGCCTCCAGAAGATCGACGACCTCACCACGGTCGGCTTGATCTTCCTCCTGCTCGGCGAAGGTCGCAGCTGTATCCAAAGCATCGCCCTTCTCGAGCTTGGCGGCGATCAACTGTCGCAGTTGGTCTTGATATTCGTCGCTGAACTTCTCCGGACTGAAGTCGGTAGCCATGTTGTCGACCAACGACATTGCCATCTTCAGCTCCTGCGGCGCAACGCGCATATCCTCCTTGAGGCTGGGAAAATCGGCCTCGCGCACTTCGTCGTCCCAGAGCAGCGATTGCAGCATCAAAACCTTCCCGCGAGATCGCAAGGCACCCAGCCGAGTCTTCTGACGCAGGGAGAACTGTGCGATCGCGGTGCGATCGGTTTCCTCGAGAGCTCGCCGCAGCAGCGCGTACGGTTTGGCAGCGGCCTTATCCGGCTCCAAGAAATAGCTGCGATCGAACATGATCTCATCGATCTGCTCAGACGGCACGAATTCGACAACCTCTATTTCGTGGCTGCGCTCCTCTGGAAGTGACTTGAGATCCTCATCGGTGAGCACAACCGTGGTCTTGCCCTCCGCGTAGGCCTTGTCGATGTGGGCGTACTCGACTACCTTGCCGCAAACCTCACAGCGGCGCTCATAGCGGATCCGTCCGCCGTCAGCATCATGCACCTGGTGCAGGCTGACGTCGTGGTCTTCGGTCGCCGAATAGAGCTTAATCGGCACATTCACCAGACCAAAGGTGATAGCTCCCTTCCAGATCGCCCTCATGATTCGTTTAGTACCCATTCCGCCCTGCCGGAATCCGAACAGGCGCATTTCGGCGTTTACAGTGACAAGTCGATACTGGCCTTATGGCTAAGGCATCCCGCGACCAGGTGGTCACTGTCGATGGCCGGACGATCAAGCTCACCAACCTGGACAAGGTGCTTTACCCAAAGACGCAAACAACCAAAGCCGATGTCTTGTCCTATTACGCACAAGTCGGTGCGACCATGCTGCCACACCTGCGTGATCGGCCGGCGACCCGCAAACGCTGGCCCGACGGCGTGGAAGAGATCAAGGGAAAGCGAGCTACCGTCTTTTTCAACAAAGACCTGGGCGCAGGCACTCCGGATTGGGTTCCGCGCCGCACCATCTCACACAAAGATCACGACAACGACTATCCGGTGATCAATGATCTTCCGACGCTCACCTGGTTGGCCCAGCTGGCAGCTCTTGAGATCCACGTGCCGCAATGGCGTTTCGGCCCCGATGGACAGCCGCAGAACCCCGACCGCCTAGTTCTTGATCTTGATCCGGGGCCCGGGGTGGACCTGACCACCTGTGCCTGGATTGCACAACTCGTCCGCGACATCCTGCGCGAGATTGGACACGACCCATTCCCTGTAACCAGTGGCAGCAAAGGCATTCACCTGTATGCGCCACTGGATGGCTCACAAACTTTTGAGCAGGCCACCGAGGTAGCCCGCGAGCTGGCTCTGGCGCTGGAAGCTGATCATCCAGACCTGGTGATTAGCTCCATGAAACGCTCCGAACGGGATGGGAAGGTGTTCATCGATTGGAGTCAGAACAACGGCGCCAAGACCACCGTCTCGCCATACTCACTGCGGGGTCGGGAACGGCCGTGGGTTGCCGCACCGCGAACCTGGCGCGAGCTAGAAGATCCGGAACTACGGCAGCTGGAGTACGAGCAAGTACTCGTCCGAATTGCTGATCTTGATGATCCCCTTGCACCATTGGCACCTAGCCTCGGGGACCGCCTTGCGACCTACCGCAGCATGCGAGATCCGGCCCAGACGCCAGAACCCGTCCCGGCGGGCCCACCCGACCAGCAAGCCGACGGCTTCCGATTCGTCATCCAAGAGCATCATGCCCGGCGGCTGCACTACGACGTCAGATTGGAACACGACGGCGTGCTTGCCAGCTGGGCGGTACCCAAGGCGCCGCCCACTGATCCGAAGATCAACCACCTCGCGGTGCGGACCGAAGATCATCCGATGGAGTACCTCACCTTCCACGGCAAGATTCCCAAGGGTCAGTACGGCGCCGGGGCTATGCGGATCTGGGACACCGGCACGTATCGGCTGCACAAGTGGCGCGAGGGCCGAGAGGTCATCGTCACTCTCTTTGGGCAGCCGGACGGCGGACTGGGCGGAGTTCGCAAGTTTGCCCTCATCCACACCGGTAGCGGAGATTCCCAACCCGAGAAGAACTGGCTGATGCATCTCATGGAGACCGATCCAGAGGATCGCCGTGAGCTTGCAAACATGCGCCCTGAGCCTGCGAACATGCGCCCTGAGCCTGTCGAAGGGCGCACCGCTCAGGACACCGAATTTCCCGAACTCGTAGAGCCCATGCTCGCGACTTTGGTGGACGCCAAGCATTTCGGTGATGAGGCCGGCTGGGCGTTCGAGATGAAGTGGGACGGCGTACGCACTATCGCGTACCTGGCCGCTGGGCGCGTCAAGCTCCTCAGCCGAAAGGGCCGCGACGACACCAAAGCCTATTTTGACGTGGCTCAAGAGCTGACCAAGATCAACCTCAAGACCGCGATCTTGGATGGTGAAGTTGTGGTGACTGATTCGGATGGGCGTCCCAACTTCGGTCTACTGCAGCATCGGATCAACCTCACCAAGCCGGCTGACATCGAACGTGTTGCCAGGTCATATCCGGCCCAACTCATGCTGTTCGACATTCTCGAGCTAAACGGCCAGTCGTTGATCAAGAAGAGTTATGAGCAGCGCCGGGCCGTCCTAGAAAACTTGGTGCCGCCGAAGCCTGGCTCCCGAATCCAGGTGCCGCCAATCTTTGAAGGTGAACTAGAGGCGGCAAGGGCCACTGCTGATCAACTTCAACTGGAAGGCGTGGTTGCGAAGCGTCGCAATTCGGTCTATCAGCCGGGGCGCCGGACCCAAACCTGGCTCAAGATCAAACTTCATCGAGCACAGGAGGTCGTGATCGGCGGGTGGCGGCCCGGCCAGGGTCGCCGTAGCGGCGGAGTCGGGTCGCTGCTGATGGGCATCCCAACTGAAGAGGGGCTGCACTACGTCGGACGGGTGGGATCGGGATTCAATGATCGCCAACTCGATGACATCCAAGCGAGGCTGGACAAGCTCAGCCGTAAGACCTCACCGTTCATCGACGTACCGCGCGAAGATGCACGTGATGCGCATTGGGTCAAGCCGTCGCTCGTCGGCGAGGTCACCTACCGCGAACTCACCGAGCCTGGCCGCTTCCGCCATCCCGTCTGGCGCGGACTGCGGCCCGACAAATCACCGAGCGAGGTGGTATGGGAGCGTCCGGCTGGAGTCTGACGAACCGCTGCGGGGCGTTCCCCAGGCTTAGGACACGTCTCCGCTAGCCGCTTCGTGCTTCCAAGGCAGCTATGGCCTTGCGCACATGTGCGGTCCGAGTGGTGGGATTGCGGGCCGTCACGATGTCCAAGATCACGGCGTAGCGGTCCGTTTTGCTGAGCGCTTCGAATCCCGAGGCCGCTCGAGGACTGGCAGTTAGCGCAGCGGCAAGATCAGGCGGCACGGTGGCCTCCCTCTGGGACTCGTAAGCGGCTGCCCAACGCCCGTCAGTCTTGGCGGCAGCTACCTCGGCCAGGCCGGATGGTCGCATTCGGCCCTCGGCGATTAGTGCCTCGACCTTGCGCACGTTCACCTTTGACCAGCGGCTCCCAGGACGGCGGGGAACGTACTTTTGTAGGTAATACAGTTCATCGAATCCCTTGCGCTGGCCGGAAATCCAGCCGTAGCACAATCCGACATCGACGGCTTCGTCGTCGGTCAACGAGGCAATGCCGGACCCTTTCTTTGCGATCTTGAGCCAGACGCCAGCGGTGTGATTTACGTGCTCAGCCAGCCATGCTTCAAACTCGGCGGCATCGCAAAAGGCGATCACTTTGGCATCGTCCGGGACGGGCTTAGCTGGCATGCACCGACCCTAACGATGCCTTAATCGTGCGATGAGCCGGAGCATCCCAGCGGAGTTGAGCCCGACGACCCAGACGAACGCGACAGTTCCGACGTGAGCCCAGTCTTGTGCATCCATCTGGCCGGACAGCAGCTTCTGCACGACAGCGAATGGAGTCAACCAAACCTGCCGGTCGCGAAGGCCGATGACATCGCCGCTCACAAGCCATAGTCCGAGCGGCACGGCGATATCTGCGACCATGGCTGCCAGGTTCGAACCTAAGGAGCAGCCCGAAACCAGCTCCGGTCAGCTGAGCGATGAGCTGCACAAGCGCGCTGCCGATCATGATCATGCCGATCCCGTGCCAGGGTTCCGCAGCCGCTGCTGGCGCGAAGTTCGTCACCAGAACCGAAAGGACGATCCCATAGCTAGCCGCAGTAAGAGCGATGATCATGCTGGCAACAAGCTTTGCGGCGACCATGCGGCTGGCCGCCACGATCGGCAGGTAGGTCTGCGACAAGGCGCGGCGGTCAAAGTCTCGAGTGATCAGCAAAATACTGACGAAGGGCAGTGGCAAGGAGATGGTGCTTTGCACATAGAACGAAGCCAGCGAGAATGTGAAGCCCTCGGCGGTCAAGCCCACGATCACAGCAACCATCAGACCTACGGCAGCGGAGGCAATGATCAGCCATCGTCCGGCCCCGACCTTTCGCAGCTCTATACGCGTCGCCTGACTCAGTCCGGCAAGTAACACCCGGAGTTACTCCTCGACGATCCCGGCTAGCTGCACACCACGATGGGCCGCCAGCCGTTCTGCCTCCAAGTGCAACTGGCTGCGGACCCGCTTGGACAGAGTTGTCCAAACGGAGAGGCGCAGGGTGAACTGCTTGCCGGAAGCTTTCGGCCGCCACGTGCCAACGATCTCGGTACCGTGAAGCACGGCGCCCGGTCGGCCGAGAATCGGCCAAAGCTCCTTGTGTCTGCTGACATCGGGCACCATGAGGTCTCGATCCTTGCCCTGCAGAAACAGATCGAAGCCGCCAAGCAGCCGCAGCAGTTCTTGATCTTGCTCGAGGTCGCCGACCTCGCCAAGCACCCAACCCTCCCGGCCATCGACCTTGACCACGACCGCATCTTCCGGCCAATGCCGTTTGATTTCCGAGACCGGCGAGTCGAGGAAAGCTGCGACATCGTTCGGCGTTGCGGGACCTAGGAACCTCAGGTAGTTGCGGATCGGATGCAGTGACTCAGGTGCGGCCATTGGATCCCTCGCTGGCCCGGGCTTTCGTTTTGGCCAATCCGGAATGCGGCCGAGTACCGGCGGTGAGGTCCCTGGCTCTAGTTCCAGGCCGGCGTACAGCGCGCTGATGCGGAACGGCACTTCCCAGGGATGCGTCGCCTTGCAGGCGCCGCAGTAGCGAAGGTAGGTAGCATCCAAGTGCTCGGTGAGCTGGGTGGACACCTCGCCCTTGACCATCGGACCGGTCACGACTTGGCGCATCTGGGTGGCCACCTCACTGAGGCCAGCGCGTGCTGGAATGCCAGCGGCCTTGAGTGGTTTGTCGGCGCCGACTATTCGCTTGGCCGCGTCCCGATCCGACAGCGGCGAGGTCGCCACAAGAACCTCGGGGAGATCCGCGCGACGGTAGTAATGGGGCGACGCCCGTAGGGTCCAGGCCAAGGCGACCTCGGGGCTGGCCTCAAGCTCGGCGGTATTCCGGATTGGAACGCCCCGGTTGGCGAGCGCCCAGCTTGCGCCGTCGCGACCGGTGTCTTGAACGCCGAAGTCAAAGATGGCTGCATCGGTAATTGCTCGCCGGCTCTCGCCTCGATCGAGCTGCTGAGCATGGATGCGATGTGCCCGGACCTCTGACCGCTTCATCCTTCTCCTACTCGTTGCAGGGCTGTCGTTGCACGGCTGTCGTCGCAAAGCTCCTCGATGTGGGTCACACCATAGGCAGATGCCCCTGACATGCCGTGGAACGTAACTTCCACCGGTGTTGTGAGCCGCCACTTTGAAGTCGAATTTCCGACAGTGAGGAAACTTGAAGGGGCGGCATCTCCCACGAAAGGAGAGATCATGGTCGCGCGTGCCAATTGCGTGATCGCCCTCCGATCAGAGGGCGTCTCGCTGGTGCTGGATATTTCCAATGGACAACTTCCCGCAGTGGTGCACTGGGGTGCGGACCTCGGGAGCCTTGAGCTGGCCGATGTCGAAGCGCTGATCCTATGCAATATCGACCCAGGCGGTCCCAACGTTGTCGACGAGCCGGTACGCCTCGCAATCCTGCCGGAGCATTGGACGGGCTGGGTCGGCCGCCCCGGCCTGAGCGGCTCCCGAGCCGGCCGGGATTGGTCACCCAAATTCACCGCAACCGAAGTCCGGGTTGACGACGAATCCGTGATCGCTACGGAGAGCCAAGCGACCATGATCAATGCAGGAATGGCATCGGTTGTGGTGGACGCCGTCGACGAGGTAGCCCAGCTTCAGTTAACGATCACCATCGAACTAACCGCTGGTGGCCTGATGAGAGCAAGGGCCGATGTGATCAACATTGGGCAGAAACCGTACGCCGTCCACGACTTCGTCGTGGCCTTTCCGATTCCCCAAGACGCCCGAGAGGTCTTGGATTTCGCTGGACATTGGGGGAAAGAACGGGTGCCGCAGCGGCGCCCGTTGAATGTTGGAGTCCACCTGCGCGAAGGACGAAAGGGCCGCACCGGACCAGAGGCAGCAACGCTGCTCCACGTTGGAGTGCCCGGGTTCACCTTCGCTGACGGAGAGATCTGGGCAGTGCATACCGCGTGGAGCGGAAACCACACGCACTACGCGCAGCGACTCTTCACCGGCGTACAGGTGATCGGCGGTGGTGAATTGCTGCTGCCAGGTGAGGTGATCTTGCAGACCGGACAGGCGTACGCCACACCGTGGATCTACGGCGCGTACGGCCGGGGCCTTGATGCGGTCGCCGGCCGGTTCCACCGCTTCCTCCGCTCGCGCGAGAACCACCCGTCTACCATTCGGCCGGTGACTCTCAACGTCTGGGAGGCGGTGTATTTCGATCATGATCTAGACCACCTTGCCGAGCTTGCCGAGTGTGCGGCCACTATCGGCGTTGAACGTTACGTGCTGGACGACGGCTGGTTCGGTGGTCGGCGCCATGATCGCGCCGGCCTCGGCGACTGGACCGTGTCAACCGAGGTCTGGCCGCACGGGTTGCATCCGCTGGTGGACAAAGTGACTGGGCTGGGCATGGAGTTCGGCCTCTGGTTCGAACCTGAGATGATCAACCTCGATTCAGCCGCGGCGCGCGAGCATCCGGAATGGATCATGGCCACCGGTGACCGGCTGCCCGTGGAATCGCGTCACCAACAGGTGATCAACTTGGGAATTCCGGAGTGCTATGCCCATGTCCGGGATGCGATCTTCGAGATCCTGACCGAATACAAGATCAGCTACATCAAATGGGATCACAACCGCGACCTGATCGATGCCGGTACCGCACCCGACGGTCGACCTGGAGTCCACGATCAGACACTGGCCTTTTACCGGCTCGTGGATGAGATCAAGGCCGCACACCCGGGACTGGAGATCGAGAGCTGCTCCTCCGGCGGCGCACGTGTTGATCTTGGTGTGCTCGCGCGCACCGACCGCATCTGGGTAAGCGATTGCATCGATCCGCTGGAGCGGCAGCAGATGAATCGCTGGACGAGCCAGCTGGTGCCGCCGGAGCTGCTGGGCTCCCACATCGCATCTGCTCGCTCCCATACCACCGGACGAGTGCATGACCTGTCCTTCCGCGCCGCTACCGCCGTCTTTGGGCACCTGGGAATCGAGTGGGATCTCACGGCGGCAACTGCCCAGGAGTTGGCCGAGCTCAAAGAGTGGATCAGTTTCTACAAGGCCAACCGACGACTGCTCATGGGCGGCAACGTGGTGCGGGTCGACTTTCCCGACCCCACAGTCGTGGCGTACGGCATCGTCGCCCGTGATCGCTCTGAGGCGATCTACACAGTTGCGTCCATCGGCACCTCGGATGTGATGTTGCCGGGTCGATTGCGGTTTCCTGGCCTGGATCCGGAGCGCCGCTACCGCACCCGTCCGGTTTTGGTCGGACGTCCGCCATCGGGCTTGGATCCGCCGCCGTGGTGGGGCGCGATCAGCACCGAGTTCGAGCCATCGGGCAAACGGCGTGCCGTCGGCTGGGGTCTGCCGGAAGACGGCGGCCCCGGTCTGGAGCTCACGGGTGCCGCGCTCGCGTCAGCCGGTGTGATGGCTGCCGGCATGCATCCCGAACACGCGATCCTCTATCGCGTGGAGGCGCTTGATTGACTCAGCGTTGTCGCCAGGCTTGGCGCAAGCGGCAGACGCGGGATCAAGGTGGCCTGTACCGCGTGGTAGAGGTCCGGCTTGCCAGGCCAAACGGTCTCGATCACACGATTGCTTGCGTCGAGCTGGTGGTGCCAGGACCCATACGTCCGATCAAACAGGTAGCGCTCCGCGTACGCCCACCATGTGGAAGCTAGCTCGGCATAACGATCATCACTGGTCCGCAGTCGCAGTGCCGTAGCTGCGGCGATCCCTTCTGCGACGACCCAGTGCATCCTGTCTCGAACCACCGGCGTCCCGTCCCAATCGGTGGTGTAGACGAAACCGTCCGCCCCATCCACCGCCCAACCATCTGCGACTGCGCGATTGAACAGTCCTTCGGCGGCTGCCAACAGCCACCCGGGCGGATCGGCCAGCGACGCCTCCACATGGAGCAGCAATCTGGACCACTCCAGTCCGTGCCCGACGGTGGCACCGTATGGCTGGAATTGATCATCTGGCCGATCGCGGTTGTGATCGAGTTGTGGACGCCACTCAGAATCGAAGTGCTCGGGAATCCGCCAGGCGTTCGGTTCGGCGAATTCCAATGCGACCCGGCGTGCCATTTCCAGCGCCCGCTCGCGTAATCCTTGATCACCTGTTACGTCGGCCGCGGCCAGCAAGGCTTCGACGCCGTGCATGTTGGCGTTTACTCCGCGGTATCCGCTTAGCAGGGTGAAGTCGCGGTTCCACGAGTCCACGAACATGCCTGCCCGATCGTCGAAGAACCGCTGGTTCCACACCTCCAGCGCCTCGGCGAGGAGATGGTTCGCGCCGGCCAATCCGATCACCGTGCCGGACGAGGCGGCGAGGACGACGAACGCGTGTGTGTAGCACGCCTTCTCGTCCGGGCTATCGCCTGCCTGGTCAATGCTGGTCAGCCACCCGCCGTTTGGTCCGTCGCGAAGCCGGCCAGTCAGCCCGGCGAGGGCTTGTGTTGCAAGATCAGCATCGCCGCTACGTCCGAGCAGATGACCGAGGGCATAGACGTGCAGCATTCGGGCGGTAATCCAGGTGTAGACCGGACGATCCAGGTCCGGCTGCCCGCGAGTATCCAGCCAAGCGGCGCCGCCCAACGGATGCGGAAAATGAAGTCCGAAGTCGAGCAGCCGTGCGCACTCCGTGACGAGTGCTGACGTAGGTATCCCGGCGTCTGGCGCGGACATGCCCTCACCGTAGCGGTGCCAGGCAGAACTGAGACCATGACCTCTATGACCCAAGGCACTGCAGTTGATCATGAAGCAGAACTTGCCGGCAGGCTGGCACAGCTGAGTGTTGAGCAGAAGGTCCAGCTGATGACCGGCGCTGACATCTGGTCGTTGCACCCCATCCCCGACATCGGTCTGCGCCGCCTGGTGACCTCCGACGGTCCAGCCGGAGTCCGTGGAGAGACGTGGGACGAGCGAAGCCCATCGGCAAATGTGCCGTCTCCGACCGCGCTGGCCGCGAGCTGGGATCCGGTCCGTGTTGAGCGAATGGGTCGGCTGCTTGCCAGCGAGGCGCGCCGCAAAGGCGTGGACGTTTTATTGGCACCGACGGTCAACCTGCACCGAACACCGTACGGCGGTCGACATTTCGAGTGCTTCAGCGAGGATCCAGAGCTGACGGCTCTGATCGGCACTGCGTACGTGCAGGGGCTGCAGGCGGAAGGCGTCGCTGCGACAGTCAAGCACTTTGTTGCCAATGATTCAGAGACTGACCGGTTCAGCGTCAACGCGCTGGTCGATGAGCGGGTGCTGCGGGAGCTTTATCTAATGCCGTTCGAGCGGATCGTAGCGGCGGGGGCCTGGGCGATCATGGCGGCGTACAACAGGGTCAATGGCACAACAATGACCGAGAATCCCTTGCAGCGCGAAGTTCTGAAACGCGAGTGGGGCTTCGATGGTCTGATCATGTCCGACTGGTATGCCACGCGTACGGCGGCGGCGGCCGGTGAGGACCTCCTGGATCTCGCGATGCCTGGACCAGAGAGTCCGTGGACCGAATGGCTGCTGGAAGCGGTCCAGTCAGGCAAGATCTCCGAATCGGCCGTCGACGGCCATGTACTGCGGATCTTCCGCCTGGCAGCTCGAGTCGGCGCGCTCGATGGACTCGATGCGGCGACGCCGCCGGCCCGTCGTTGGAGCGACGAGGAGTTGAGCGCCGAACTACGGGCCAGCTCAGCCGCCGGTATGGTGTTGATCAAGAATGACGGCTTGCTACCGCTTACAGCAAGCTCGCTGCGGCAGATCGCGATGATCGGCCCCAACGCAGTCACGGCCCGGACCCTAGGTGGTGGCAGCGCGACCGTCTTTCCCGCGTACGTGGTATCGCCGGTTGAGGGGCTGCGGGCGGCGCTCAGTGACGAGAGCAGGATCGTGCACACAGTTGGCGTGCGCAGCAGCGATCGCATCGCCATCGCAACGAAAGATGTCTTGCAACTCCCTGACGGCAGTGGACCTGGCGTCGAGGTGATCTTCTTCGACGCCAACGATCATGAGCTCGGTCGGCAACAACGACAAGCGGGCAGCATGATGTGGTGGGGCCCGGTGCAGGAAGGCCTGAACGCTGGCGAAATTGATCATCTGCAGCTGCGCACCCGGTTGCGGGTGCCGGAATCTGGCCGCTACTCGGTAGGGACGTCGGGTCTCGGTGAGTTTCGGCTGATGATCGACGGGGAGACGTTGTTCGATGAGGCGATCACTCTCCCGCTCGGCGCCGACGTGGTTGAGGGAATGATGAAGCCGCCGCAGCGGCTAGCAGTGGTCGAGCTCGAGGCAGATCGGGATATGGCCCTTGAGCTGACGTATCGTCCGAGCGGCGGAACCGAACTCGGTGGTGCCGAGGTCGTCATGCTGACAGTGCAGCTCAACGTTTCACCGGTGTTGGATGAGCAGGCGGAATTTGATCATGCGGTGCGCCTGGCGACCGACTCTGATGTTGCCGTCGTCGTCGTCGGCACGAACGAGGAGGTCGAGAGCGAAGGCTTCGACCGGACAAGTCTTGCGTTGCCGGGCCGGCAGGACGAACTGGTTCGCGCCGTGGCAGAAGTCAATCCGCGGACTGTCGTCGTAGTGAACTCGGGGGCACCAGTGCTCCTGCCGTGGATCGACGAGGTGGCCACGGTGCTGGTCTCTTGGTTTCCCGGGCAGGAGTTCGGGAATGCGTTGGCCGACGTGCTTACCGGGACTGTCGAGCCGGGTGGACGCCTGCCGGTCACCTGGCCGGCCTCAGAGGAAGGACTGCCGTCCGTAACGCCCGTCAACGGCGAGCTGCCGTACGACGAAGGCCTCTTGATCGGCTACCGCTGGTATCTGGCGACGGGCCGGACGCCGGCGTTCCCCTTCGGTCATGGAATTGGCTATACGACGTGGGCGTACGAGGAGATGGCAGTAGACGGCGACAGCGCGACCGTCACCGTACGAAACTCCGGCTCTCGACCGGGTCGCGAGGTCGTGCAGCTGTACGCAAGCCGACCCGACAGCACAGTGGAGCGGGCGCCGCTATGGCTGGTGGGCTGTGCAACTGTCCAAGCGGCTGCCGAGGAGACGGTAGAGGCGGTCATCACAGTCGGCGACCGCAACTTCCGGCACTGGGACAGCTCGGCTCACGCCTGGACCACCGAGCCGGGCAGCTACCAGCTCCTGGCTGGCCGCTCCGTCGCCGATTTGCCACTCAGCGCGGAAATCTCCCGCAGCTAACATCTGCCCCGGCATGCCATGCCACTGCCCGAATCCGGCCGCTCCCGTCGCTGTTCACGTAGGTCGCCTGCGGTCTGCACACGTTGCAACCTGTGCAGACCGTCAGCAAGCTACGTGAACGTAGGTTTCGTCACCTGCCGCGCTGAAGAACGCGGCACGTAAGGGTCGCCGAGCTACTTAGTTGAGCGCGGCCCGAAGCAGCACCTCATTGGTGTCTGACTGCCGGATTTCAAGATCGGCGATCTCAGAAACCTTCAGCGGAGTGGTGCCACTGGGTCGCATCTGCTTGTTCGGCGTCGCAGGCCATTCCTTGATCTCAGACGCGTCACCGGACCGGTCGACGACGACGATCGAATAGTTCTCGTGGCCGCCGCCGGGTCGCGGATCGTTGACCTCGGCGTACACGCACTCCACATTGACTTTGGTTCCGCCCTTCTCAGGAATGACATCAGCGACTGCGGTGATCCCAGACGGTACGACTGCTGAGAAGGCGACGCGCTGCGGGCTTGCCGGCCGGATTGGGAGCAGCCCAGTAGCGGTCGCAAGACCAGCAATCACCAAGACGACCGCCGCTGCGATCCCGGCCACCGCAGCTACCATTTTGCGTCGCCTGCTCCGCGCCTTCTTGATCATCTTCGGCAACAAGGAGCGCGGCGGCCCGGGCTCGATCAGCTCTGACTCGGTGGCGCCGTCAGGCGATACTCCGTCTACTTGGTTGTCGACCGCCATAGACAGCATCGCTGCGTCTGCCGGCGATACCTGCGCCAGTAAACCGGGGAGGCCGGCCAGTTCGGCGACCGCTGCCTGGCAGGGCGGGCAGCTCGCCAAATGCATTTCGAAGTCCCGTCGCTCAGCAGGAGAGAGCGCGCCGAGCACGTACGCGGCATCCCAGTCGGCGAACTTGTCGGGGATTGCGCTCATGGCCGAGTCACTCCTTTCTCCTGTAGTGCCAATCTGAGCGTCCTCAGGCCGTAGTGCAGCCTGGATTTGACTGTGCCCTCCGGAATGCTGAGTAGCGCCGAGATGTCTGCGACCGACCTGCCTTCGTAGTAGGCGGCGCTGATCACCGAGCGGTGCTCTGCCGAGAGGCTGGTCAGTGCCTCGGCGATCAGCCACCGGTCAAGGACCACACTGGTCGCGTCGCTGGTGCTTTCCTCCGGCGGCTCCTGAGTCCGTTGCTCGTGCCGAGACGCGGCGCTTCGCCAGCGATCGATGATCAGGTTTCGTGACGCGGTGAAAAGCCACGCTCGCGCCGCAGCCTCGTCGCGCTGACCAAGATTAGGGTCCTTCCATGCCTTGAGCAGCACCTCCTGTACGACGTCCTCAGAGAGCTGGCGATCGTGGGTGAGCCGCATGGCAAAACGCCACAGCTCGCCGGCGTGGCGATCATGCAACTCCTGCAGCGCAGCCTCACGCTGTCCGACGCCCACCGAGCCTCCTCCCGGCGCTCCGCCCGCTACGGTTCGCAGGCTCAATGCCGTCGCCACGTCCTCGCCCTGTCCCCGTCTTCCATCGATGAGGACGACGGCGACGGGTTCTCAGTTCAACCCTGTGCGATCTCGAGTCTTGATTCACAGGCGTCACCTGTCGAAAAATTGCGGTGTCTCTGTCACCGAGGCGCATCCGAAGACTCGGCATAGGCCGGAAGTGTGGCTCCCCAGGAGGGTGAGATTCAACGGTGCTCGCCGCGTACGCTGCTCAGCTCGGTTACACCTGGGTGAGCGGCGGCCAAATGATCTCCGGGACATAACACCAGCAACGACTTGCCCTCATGGGCCTCAAGGCTGATCGGAAAGGTGTGCAGGTCGTCGACCTCGCCGACTTCCTGGTCGGTGAACATGTCAACCAGTACGCTCCCTGGCACCAGGTGCTCGGAATGGACGCTTCCGGTAATCGGCTGTGCGGAGAAGTTCAGCACCGTGACGTGCTCGGCATCGGTTAGCTGATGCACCATCACCAGCATTGCCTTGTTCGATACCTGCGGCACATCGAGCTGAACAGCGGTCGCTATCCCGTACCGCTTTCGGATGACAAGGATTTCGGCGAGCCGGCGCGCAAACGACGAGCTGTCCTCTAGCTGCGCCGGCAGCGCACCATAGAGGCTGACACCTCGAGGCATCTTCGACAGCGACTCATGTGCGTGCGGCCGGTAATCCATCAGGTCGTACGCCGCACGATGGATCCAGCGGGTGTCACCATCGGCCAGCAGCTGGCTGACCTGCTTACGTTCCAAGGTGAGCATCCCGCAGAGATCCCAACCCGACAAGGCAAAAACGCCGGGTTGCAAGGCATTGAACATGGCGAGCAATAGGTGCGCCTGCTTGATCTGTTCGACTTGTTCAGGCGTGAGGTTGGTGACACTGGTGAAGTCCAACGACGCAGCGATGATCGTTGCGGTGGTCGACGCAATGCCGTTTTGGGTGAAAGTCGCGTTGTATGGAGCCGCATCGCCGGCCAAATGATCAAGCAGGTCCTGGCGAACAGCGACAGCCAGCTCATGACCAGTGATCTGCTTGCTGCGGAAGGTGAAAATGTCTTCGGCATGCAGCGTCTCGAAGTGCACCAGCTCGTAGGTCATCTCATCGTGGTTCTGCAGTGCATGCACCAGCGAGGCGGGCTCGACTCTATGTTCCATGGATAGGTTGAGGGTCAGCCGGACAAACTCGGTGTCCCCAGTCGCAAGCGCATGGTGATAGGCCGGCCGATTGATGAAGTCGTAAGAAAGATCGGCGCCTCGCTCGGCGGAGCTCTGGATGTCGTCGATCGTCAGATTGAGCTCCTGGAAGGTGAAGCCGCCCACCTTGCGAACCATGCTGGCAATCAGCTGGTTCGCCGCCTCGGACAGGGGATGGCCCTCCGACCAGGCAGGGGAGTCTTCTGAGCTCTTCTCCACACCGAGAAAGCCGTTGGCGTCCAGCCGCAGTGCTCCACTGCCAAGATCACCAAGGGAGTGCAGCGCGTCACCGATCACCAATCGCATGCCAGCAAAGCTAGGGTCGAGCCAGTTGATCGAGGGCTGGCCCTCCTTGAAGTAATGCAGATAGACCCAACGGCGCTCCACACCGTCCGGCCCGAGCACTGGCGCGGTGACACTCCAGTTGGTGTCCTTGACGCCAGGCTCATAGAAGATCACTCGCTGCATGCGGCCGATGATGTAGCCGTGCTTGGCGAGTTGATCTTCGGCCTCAATGTCGAGATTGATCGAATCGCCCTTGGTCACGGCAGGCAACAAGTGCCAGTCCTTGGGTTCGATCTCGACCATGTGGTAGACGCCTGGGTAGTCGCCAACCTTCATCTCGGCTAGCCGGAAGTCCGAACCCTTGCCGGTGTGGCCCGGCACGATGTCGTCGATCACCATTCCGAGGTGGCCGGCGGCGACCTCACACATCGCACGGAACTCCTCTTCGGTTCCGAACTCCTCGTCGATCATGTTACTGATCCGGTCGAAGTGCCCATCCACGCTCGGCGTGTAGTCCCAGTCCACCAGACCACCGGCCTTCTTCACAGGACCGGTGTGGAGGCCGTCGATGCCAATAGCCTCGAAGGCTGCCCACAGCTTTTCGTCGCCGAGAGTTCCCAGAAATGATGCTCCGGGCTTAGTGATCATGGAAATTGGGTATGCGGTGAACCACACGGACGCCTTTTCGATCGCAGCCCGCGGATCCGGGTTGGCAAAGGGGTTCTGCCACATACTTGCCTGGCCGGAGAACAGCGTGGCATATCTCTTCGCATCCTCGAGCATCGAGCGCTCGACAAGCCAACTGACGTAGGCGGGGTTATCGCCCGCAGGCTTCCCGACGCGCTCGGCCCGTGGTTTGAAGGTGAAAAGATCACGAAGACGCCCCCTCGGGCGGAGCCGTGTAGGACGCGCAGGATAGCGCTGCTCGTCGTAGCTGATCTCGCTTGCCTCGTGAGCTGTTGGCGCCGGTTCATCGGCATCGGCCTGATCTGTCTGGTCCGGTATGAGTGCTTGCTCATCGTCTTCGAGCTCGCTTGAGTCATATGTTTCAGGCGCCGAGTGATCGGCGTCAGTTTCGTTCATAGGCCCCCCTGGTCGCGCCGTCCGATGCTCGAATTCGGACCATGCTCACTGTAAGGCGTGGACGTCAGAGCTCGGCATGCCAGCTGGGACTGCCGAGTTTCGCCTCGATCTGCTGGTCAAGATCAATTCCGAGCTGTCGAGCGAGAATTGCGGAGGCGATGACGACTTCGGCCAGCTCGCCGCCCACGTCGTCGGGCGGCCTGAATCCGAGCCCCTGACTCATAGCTCGCCGCAGGCACTTCACGCTTTCCCCGGAACTCACAGCCAGACGCAGGCCAGTATCGGTGAGTGCATCCTCCCGATCCCGCTCTCGCAGACCATCGGCGAGCGCGATGATTCTTGGATCGGTGGCGATGAGCGCTAAATCCGGATCGGGATCACCGCCCAGGATGAGGAATCTGTATCCGATGATCTCCGCCCGGAATCCGCGCTCTCCAGGTCGCCGCTCGCGGAGTTCGCTATACACCACACCAGCGGCTCGGTGGAGCAGGAACAACCCGCTCAGCTCAGTTGGCGGCACATGGATCTGAAACTCGACGCCGAGGCCATAGGGAACGATGTAGGGATCGCTTGGAGGTACCAGCTCGACCCGGGAGCGGGCCAGCGAAACGCATGCACGCGGCTGATCCTTGTCACGGACGGACGCGTACTCGACCTTCCAGCCCGCTTGGCTGAAAATCGACGCAGCGGCGTACGGGTCGTCGGTTGCAAGCAGGGGGGCAAGCATTCGTGACTCCAAGACACCAGCAGTTGCGCTGTTTCTCACTCTCGCACAAATGGACTGCTCGGGGCGTGTGACGTGGCCGACCACCATCTCTAACAGTTTGATCACTTGTGTTTCTTGGAGCTGAGCCTCGGAGCGTCCCACGCTGCGCGTGGGATGTTGACGGCCGAGCCGCCTAAACTCGAGGCGATCATGCGGAGGCTCCCGACGCGTACCGGCGATGCGACCACACTCCGGAGGCCTGCTTTCCTGAGTGTGGCACTGCTGCTGCTGATCATCGTCTTCGGAAGCTGCTCAGGTCCTCAGGAGCCAGCTCCCACCGAAACAGTCCGCGGGCTGAACTGGACCCAAATCCCACTACCCGACTCGGTCGCGGCATCCTCACTTACGCCGCGGGTCGATGAGCTACTTGTCGGCGGCCTGGCCTCTGCCGGCGGCGATCACCCGGTGCTGTTTGATGTTGATCAGACCGGCACCGCACGTCCAGTACCGCTGCAGCCGAACAGTCCCTACGCGAAGGTCGCCGACCTCGTCTCGGTAGCGGCCCGTGGCGAGAGGGTGGTCGCCCTAGGCGCTGCACACGGCGGAGCCCACGCGAACTTCCGTTGGACTGTCTGGGCCGGATCGACGAAGCGCTTGATCGAGCATCCGCAAACCTTCGAGACCTTTGGCGGTCAGAGCGCGGGCGCGCTCCTCGATATTGTGTTCACATCCGAGGGACCGGCGATCGCCGGTACGTGGGCTGCTCGTGAAGGCGGTCTGGACGCGGCAGTGTGGTTGCCTCGCGGCCAGCGCTGGTTCCGGCAGAATTCTGCTGGCACGGCACTTGCCAATACTCCACAGCTCCAAGTCGCTCCGCGTGCCGCAAGCGCTGCGGGCCAAGCCATGATCATCATGGGCTCAGTGATCACCTTCGCTGATGGCGTTGAGCAACGAGCGGCCATCTGGGTCTGGCCAACGCACAATAGCCCTTGGTTGCTGCAGCAGCTTCCGGATGCCGGCACCCACAGTGAGGCGTTGTCCAGCGCCTGTGGCCAGATGTGCTGGGTGTCGGGTCATGTCGATGACACCGTTGCGGTGTGGAGCTTCGACCCAGTTCACGCCGATGGGACTGCTCGTCGCAATTCGACACTGCCGTCGATGCAGATCGCCACCGATGGCCCTGGACCTCGAACGATCCTCTCAGGCGACCAGCCCGCCGTGATCTTCAGCCACAACGGCGACACCCGTCTTTTGGTGCGCGACAGCCACAACGGCTGGCAAGCGTTCTCGGCACCGGCCGGCTCAGTGCTGGATGCCACCAGCATTGGCGATCGCCTCTACGCGATCATCAAGATCAATAACACGGTCGGTCTCTGGAGCACCGACCTGGCCGCTACCCGGCCCCGTTGATTCGCCTCCCTCGCTGCCGACTTGTCAGCGTGAATGGTCGTTGTAGCAACCACTCATGCTGACAAGTCGGCTGTGTTGGCGATGGCTGCGAGCGCGTAAAGTGCCAGCGGATATCCAGCCACGCCTAAGCCCACGATGATCCCCGCCGCGACGGGCGATACATAGGAGACATGCCGGAACGGCTCTCGGCGATGCACGTTTGAGATGTGCAGCTCGATGACCCGTGCCTCAGATCCGCTGATCGCGTCATGGATCGCGATACTGGTGTGCGTGTACGCGGCGGCATTCAGCACCACGCCGATTGCCTCACCATGTGATTGAGCTGCACCGGCCTCCTGGATCCAGTCGACTAGCTCGCCTTCGCGATTGGTCTGGCGAAATTCCAGAGTCCAGCCCAACTCCTCGGCGACCTCTCGGCAGGACCGTTCGACGTCGGCCATGGTCGCTTTACCGTAGATCTCTGGATCGCGCATTCCGAGCAAGTTCAGGTTCGGGCCGTTGAGGACGTACGCGGAGGTCATGGAAGTACTCCATCATGACCACCCCGTTGACGTTATGGCCGCGTACCGACAAAGAACTCGCGCGGGTGTCTGTCTTCGCTGGTCACCTCTGCCACCGAGCGAGTCCGGAATCCAGCCTCCGAGAGCACCTGCAACCACAGCGCCCGTGGAAACAGCCCGAACTCGTGTGTGTCGTGCGCCACCGTTACGGTGCCGTCGGCGGTCCTCAGCAGGAACGCGTAGTCGGTGCGAGTGCAGGTATCGGCAGGGTCCGGGTCGATCGACCAGCTGAGGTAGCGAGCGCCCCGGCCGTCGGGTGCGTCACGACCTCCATGATCAGTCTCCGGCAGGAAGTTCTCCGCAATGTTGTCAGGCACCAGCACCGCCACACCGCCCACCCGGCAGTGCTGGTAGGCGGTAGTCACAGTCCGCCGTAGATCCGCTTCGGTGGTGATGTAGTCGATGGCATCGTGAACGAACACCGCATCGAAAATTCGCCCCAAACGCAACGTCCGCATGTCTCCTTGTAGGTGTTCGCATTCAGGATTGAGCTCGCGGGATACGGCCAGCATGTCGTCGGAGAGGTCCACCAGCGTCATCTCGAAGTCGCGCTTGAGATGGAAAGCGTTGTTGCCACCCCCGCTGCCGAGCTCGAGAACCGTACGCGTTGGTGGGTTGGCCGTCCGCAGCAGCGAGGCCGCGAACGCAGCCTCCTCGGTGTACTCATCTGGCGCCGAGATCAGCGGCCACCATGGTGCAAGATCACTGTAAAGGCGCTGCTGTGGAGGCGTTTCGCGATCTTGATCCTGCTCAGCCGATTGGGTCACCTGGCCGAGCCTAGTGCGGGGAGATCACGCGCGCTGAACTGGTTGAAGCGCAGGTTTGTTTTTGCGCGCCCTTCGACAGGCTCAGGGCACACTAGCTCTTCCGTCGTGTCGCGCGGCACTATGACGCGCAGCCCGCTTCGCCGACTGCAGGAGCTGGCGGAGACATGTGCAGGACGTCGACCCTCGGTCGCGAGCGACGAATGAGGCGAATCAGGCGGGCTCCGAGTCAGAGTGCAATCGATACAGGCCGCGTACATAGGCAGCCTGACCCAGGTGCTGCATAGTGTCGCCGATCACGCTGACCAGCCTGACCGCTGCAGTCACAGGCGGGTCCCATCGGGTGTCGACGATTCGATCCAGCTCCGTGGGCGTTATGCCCTCCAGGTAGCGGAGTGTGAGCTCGTGAACCGCCCGGTGATAGTCGGCGAGCAGGTCGCCACTCGCACGCACAGCTGCCACCTCTTCCGGGCCCTGGCCGTAGCCGGTAGCCCACTTGCCGAAGGGCAGCCCGAATCTGTCTCTCCACTCCACCCAAGCCTGCTCGACCTGTGCCAGATCAGCGACATGATCATCCTGAATTCTGGTGAGGTGCCAGATCAGCCAGGCAATCGAGTTGGCGCCCGGATCGGGCCGGTACGTGGCAACATCATCAGTCAGCCCGTCGGTGAGATCGGTCACGAGCTCCCGTACCCGCCCGAATGCATCGATCAGAATCTGCTTGGCGTGCTCAGTCATGTGACCGAACGCTAATGGTTTCTGCGGCGGCCGCTTTCGGCGCCTCCCGCGATCCGATAAAGATCATGACAGATAGACCGTGTCGGGATTCCTCTCGTGATCCTCGTCAGCGCCAACCGGCTCCTGGCCACCAGCCTGCGTCGACTGGACTTTCCCTGGCCGCTCCAGGCGAATGATCACCGATTTCGACGTGGGGCAGTTGCTGCCCAGTGCCGTTGAGTCCAGCGGCACCAGTGCGTTGGTTTCTGGGTAGTAGGCCGCGGCTGAACCACGAGGTGTCTGGTACGCCACGATCCGGAAGGCTGACGCCCGGCGTACGTGATCATCACCCTCCCAGTGAGTCACCAGATCGACGACGTCACCGTCATTGAAGCCCAGCTCTGCTATGTCGCGTTTGTTCACGAAGACCACTCGGCGCCCACCCTCGATGCCACGATAGCGATCGCTGAATCCATAGATCGTGGTATTGAACTGATCATGACTCCGCAAGGTCTGCAAGATCAAATGGCCAGGCGGTACCTGCAGCGCTTCAACCGCCGATACCGTGAACTCGGCTCGACCAGATTCGGTGGGAAAAGTACGCGAGTCCCGCGGGGGATGTGGAAGCAGATAACCACCTGGGCGGGAGACGTTCACCTCATAGGTCTGACAACCCGGCACCACACGACTGATAAGGCGACGAATCTGGCGATAGTCGTCGCGCATGCCCCGCCAATCGATGGCGTAGCGATCACTGAGCGTCGCTTCGGCAAGTTGGGTGACGATCGCCACTTCGGACCGTAGATGAGGACTGGCGGGAGCCAGCGGTCCACGAGAGACGTGCACCGAGCACGTCGAGTCCTCCACCGAGACCAGCTGCGGGCCGCTGGCTTGCATGTCGATCTCAGTGCGGCCCAAGGTCGGCAAGATCAACGCCGTGGTACCGCAGGTCAGGTGGGACCTGTTGATCTTGGTCGAGACATGCACAGTAAGCTGCGCCTTGCGAAGCGCTGCAGCCGTAACCTCGGTGTCCGGTGCAGCCTGCACGAAGTTGCCACCTAGGCCGATGAAAATCTTGGCCTTACCGTCACGTAACGCTCGGATCGAATCCACGGTGTCGTAACCGTCCTCGCGGGGCGGATCAAAGCCAAACTCGGCTTGCATACGATCAAGGAAGTTCGCCGGCGGGCTCTCACAGATACCCATAGTGCGGTCACCTTGAACGTTGGAGTGGCCCCGCACCGGAAGCAGCCCAGCACCGGGCTTGCCGATGTTGCCTTGGGCAAGGGCGAGGTTCACGATCTCAGAGATCGTTGCCACGGCGTTGTGATGTTGGGTCAAGCCCATTGCCCAGCAAAAGACGGTTCGATCGGAGTCGCGGAGCAGTTGTGCGGTCTCGGTGATCTGGCCGCGGGAGAGGCCTGTGGTTGCCTCAACAAGATTCCAGTCAATGGCCGACACATGCGCGCGCCAGGCTTCGAAACCGCGGGTATGCCGCGCAATGAAGCCGTGATCAAAAGCATCCCACTCCAGCAGCAGTGCGCCCCACGCTTGAAAGAGGGCCAGGTCGCCATTGATCTTGATCGGCAGATGCAGGTCCGTAAGATCGGTGCCCTTACCGACGCATCCGCGCGCTGTCTGCGGGTTGCGGAAGTTGATCAAACCCGCCTCCCGCAGCGGGTTGATCGCAATGATCTTGGCCCCGCGTCGTTTGGCTTTCTCTAGCGCGGACAGCATCCGCGGATGATTGGTCCCGGGATTCTGACCGGCCAAGATCAACAGCTGGGCGTTATAGACGTCGTCCAAGGTAACGCTGGCCTTACCGATCCCGATGGTCTCGGCGAGCGCGTAGCTAGTCGACTCATGGCACATGTTGGAGCAGTCCGGCAGATTGTTGGTGCCGTATGCCCGTACGAAGAGCTGGTAGCAGAATGCTGCCTCATTTGACGTGCGTCCGGAGGTGTAGAAGACCGCCTCATCCGGGCTCGCCAATCCGTTGAGCTGATCAGCGATCAGCCGATATGCCGCGTTCCACTCGATGGGCTCGTAGTGGGTCGCGCCCGGCTTCTTGATCATGGGATGGGTGATTCGCCCCTGCTGTCCCAGCCAGTGTTCGCTATGCCCGTCCAGGTCGGCGATGCTGTGCCGAGCGAAGAATTCCGGCGTCGCCCGTGCCGTCGTGGCTTCTTCCGCAACCGCCTTGGCGCCGCTTTCGCAAAATTCAGCTGTATGCCGATGACCCGGTTCGGGATCCGGCCAGGCACAGCTCATGCAGTCGAAACCTTCCGCCTGATTGAGCTTGAGCAGCGTACGAGTGGACCGGCCGAGGCCCATCTTCCTTACTGATCGTTCCACCGCCACCGCTATGGCGGGGATCCCAGCAGCATGCTCGTGTGGCGGCTCTATTGCGATTTTGGCCTCGTCGGCTTCCCGAGTCCTGCGCATCTGCACCTCCATCGCTACCGCCGTGCTGCTCAAGAGTCAATTTAGCGCGCTCCTTGGTTTGGTTACCGACGAGTAGCATAATGGAGGTTACTCAGGAGTAACTTGAGTGAGGCTTTCCAATGAGGTGGCCGCAGTGAGTCACTACAAGTCCAATGTTCGCGATATTGAGTTCAATCTTTTTGAAGTCCTCGGGCGCGAAGAAATCCTGGGCATCGGGCCGTACGCCGACCTTGATCGAGAAACCGTCTCGGCGATCCTCGCCGAAGTTGATCGGCTCGCCAGAACCAGGCTTGCAGAATCGTTTTCAGATACCGACGGAAACCTGCCGGCCTTCGACTCCCCGACACACTCCGTGACGGTTCCCGAGGACCTTCACAAGTCCTTCCGGGCCTTCATGGACTCCGGGGTCTGGCAGCTGGAACTGCCCGAGGAGCTCAGTGGACAGATCACCCCTCCATCGGTGCAATGGGCGGTACATGAACTGAACATCGGCGCCAATCCGTCGGTAATGCTCTATTCAGCCGGCCCCAAGTTCGCCTACGCGCTGTGGGCCTCGGGCAACGAGCGCGATCAGCGCATTGCCAAGATCATGATCGAGCGGCAGTGGGGTGCCACGATGGTGCTGACAGAGCCGGACGCCGGCTCTGATGTCGGCGCCGGGCGGACTCGGGCGATTCCGCAGCCCGACGGCACGTGGCACATCGAGGGCGTCAAGCGTTTCATCACCTCTGGCGAGCATGACTTGACCGAGAACATCATCCATCTGGTGCTGGCCAGACCGCAGGGCGTCGAGGGAGTGGGTGGGCCGGGCACCAAGGGCCTGTCGCTGTTCGTCGTACCCAAGTTTCACTTCGATCTTGAAACCGGGGAGCTCACCGGCGAACGCAATGGTGTGTTCGCAACAAATCTCGAGAAGAAGATGGGCATCAAGGCCTCGAGTACGTGCGAACTGACCTTCGGTGGCTCGGCGGTGCCTGCCAAGGCCTGGCTGCTGGGCGAAGTCCATAACGGCATCGCGCAGATGTTCCACGTGATCGAACACGCCCGGATGCTAGTGGGCACCAAAGCGATTGCCACCTTGTCTTCCGGCTATCTCAATGCCCTGGACTACGCCAAGACTCGGGTTCAAGGTGCTGATCTGACTGAAGCCGCGGACCGTACCGCGGCGCGGGTGACGATCACTCACCATCCCGATGTGCGGCGCTCCTTGATCACTCAAAAGTCTTTCACAGAGGGCTTGCGGTCGCTGCTGCTGTATACCGCGACAATCCAGGACCGCATCGCGATGGCGCGGGCAAACGGCATCACCGATGAGGCGGCTGATCGGCTCAATGATCTCCTGCTGCCGATCGTCAAGGGTTATGGGTCTGAGCGCTCGTGGGTCTTGCTTGGTACTGAGTCGCTGCAAACTTTCGGGGGCTCGGGATTCTTGACCGACTATCCGATCGAGCAGTACGTCCGGGACGCCAAGATCGACACCCTGTACGAGGGCACGACCGCGATCCAGGCACAGGATCTCTTCTTCCGCAAGATCGTCAAAGATCAGGGCCGCGCACTTCATGATCTTTCGGCACAGATCGGCCAATGGATTTCCGCCGGAGGTGGAAACGGCCAACTCAAGGAGGAGCGCCCCTTGCTACAGCAGGGCCTGGACGACGTCACAGCCATCGTGACAACGATGATCAACGATCTTGGTACGACAGTGCCAGGAGTTCCGCACAGCGATCCTCGCTATATCTACAAGGTGGGCCTCAACACGACCCGACTGCTTATGGTGCTGGGTGATCTTATCTGCGCATGGTTGCTACTGCGGGGCGCCGAGGTGGCCCTCGGCCGACTCAATGATGAGCTCATGGCAGGCGAAAAGGCCTTCTATGAGGGCAAGGTCGCTTCCGGCCGCTGGTTCGCGCGTACGGTCTTGCCCAAGCTGGCCGCCGAGCGCTCGATCGCCGAGGCCACCGATTTGGCCGTCATGGATCTCGACGAGGCAGCGTTCTGACGGCCCACATTTTGGTGGGTCGCTAGCGCCGGACAGCGCGGACCGAGAGACGATTGGAGACATGACTCAGTCCGCTACTTCGCAGCCGTCCCGCATCGTCATCATCGGAGCCGCTTTAGCCGGAGGATCGGCAGCGATCGCGCTTCGAGATCAGGGCTATCAGGGCGAGCTGACGATGATCGGTGAGGAGAACCAGCTACCGTACGAGCGACCGCCGCTCTCCAAAGCCGTGCTCATCGGGGACACCGACGAGCCGGACTGGGTTGGCGACGAGGCAACGTACAAGGACAAGGGCGTTTCCTTGAAGCTCGGTACGACGGCCACCCGGATCGATCGGGCTCGCAAGGTCGTCGTGGCGAGTCGCACGGAATATCCATACGACAAACTGCTGATAGCCACCGGCTGCGGGTCGCGACGGATGGACTTGCCTGGTGCTGATCTTGAGGGACTTTTGACACTGCGAACCCTCGAAGAATCGCTGGCGCTGCGAGAGCGGTTTACCGAGGACGCGCGGATAGTGATCGTCGGCGGTGGCTGGATTGGCTGCGAGGCGGCTGCCGCTGCTCGGCAGCGCGGATCGAATGTGACCGTGATCGAACCGCGGTCACAGCCGCTGTTACATGTGGTCGGTGAGCAGATCGGTGCCACCTTTGCGGCGCTGCATCGTGATCATGATGTAGATCTCCGGCTGGGCACTGGCGTAACCGGATTTGCCGGTGACGGCACGGTGTCGTCGGTGCATGTCAAGGGCCACGCATCCATACCAGCTGACACTGTCCTAGTCGCCGTTGGCGCCGCCCCGAACATCGCCCTGGCCGACGTTGCGGGACTCGAGCTCGCCAATGGCGGCATTGCCGTCGACGCGACGCTGCGCAGCTCCGATCCAGACATCTATGCGGTGGGTGATGTCGCGGCCCATGACCATCCCAAGTATCCGGACCGAGTTCGGGTCGAGCATTGGGCGAATGCCAAAGATCAGGGAACACACGTCGCCCGCAACCTGCTCGGCGCGGAGGAACCGTATGAGTTGCGGCCATTCTTCTTCTCCGACCAGTACGACTTGGGCTGTGAGTATCGAGGCTTCGCGGACCCGACGAAGGATCGGCTCGTCGTCCGCGGTGAGCTGCAGTCACGTGAGTTCACAGCGTTCTGGGTCCGGGACGGTGCCGTGGCGGCGGCAATGAATGTGAATCAGTGGGACGACGGCGACGCCCTGCAAGAGCTGGTGGACACCGGACGGCGGGTCCACGATAAGGAGCTCCTCGGATCCTTATGACGACTTCTCAGCGTTAGTAGAGGAGGGCGAGGGCGGGGTCGTTGAGGATGGCGGCGACATCTGCCAGGAACGTTGAGCCTTGTGCACCATCAGCGAGCCGGTGGTCGAAGGACGCTGACAGCGTCGTAATCCAACGCGGTTCGATCCGCTCGTCGGATCCTTCACCCATCACCCAGGGTCGGCGTGCGATCTGCCCGAAGCACAAGATGCCCGACTCCCCTGGGTTCAAGATCGGCGTCCCCGCGTCGACACCGAACACCCCGATATTGGTGATCGAGAACGTCCCGCCCGCCATGTCTGCTGGCTGTGTCTTGCCGTCCCGCGCCGTCGCGACAACCTTCTGAATTGCGCCCGCGAGGTCGACAAGGCCAAGGGAATCCGCGCCCTTGATGTTAGGTACGAGTAGTCCGCGCGGAGTCGCCGTAGCGATCCCGAGATTGATCGAACTCTTCAGCACGATTGCCTGACCCGACTCATCCCAGAACGAATTGAGCTCCGGGGTACGCCCCAGCGCCAGACATACCGCCTTAGCGATGATCAACAAGGCGGACACTCGAAGATCAGCAAACTCGCGCCGCGTCTTGAGCCGTTCAACCAACTCCATGGTCGCGCTGACATCGCAGTCCAGCCACACCGAGACGTGCGGCGCTGTGAACGCCGAGCGCACCATGGCATCGGCTGTTGACTTACGTACACCCTTGATCGGTATCCGGATGTCCTCACGTGGCTGTCGAGCAACATGAGGGCGGGCTTCGACAGGCTCAGCCCGCATAGTCTTCGGGGCTTCGATCGAGTCAGTCGTCGTTGCGACCTCGACTGGCTCGGCCCGGGTGTCGGCCGCCGCAATCACGTCGTCGCGGGTGATCACACCACCAGGCCCGCTGCCAACCAGCGACGCAAGATCAACACCAAGATCCTTGGCCAGCTTGCGCACTGGCGGCTTGGCAAGGACGGCACCACCAGATGGTGTTGGCGTAGGAGCCGCTTCACCGGGCCCAGGAAGCGGTGCGCCGGCTGGCGTATCCGGTTCAGCCTGCAACGGCTCCCGATCATCGGCACGTCGTGAGACGGGAGCCTGTACCGAGAAGGTGTCGGCAACCTGATCATGGGCCTCCACCGGTCCATCACCGCCGGCCTGCCGGGGACGTCGCTTGGCCGTCCCGGTACGCGGGCCGTAGCCGACCAGATTGGGGACCTGCGCTTCTTCGCCGGCACCGTCCGTTTTCTGCGGCTGTGCCCCATCACGGCCATCGTCGATGGAGATGATCGGGGTACCGACATCGACAGTGTCGCCTTCGCCTACCAGGAGCTCGGTCACGGTGCCGGCGTACGGGCTGGGCAGCTCAACCAGCGACTTGCTGGTCTCGACCTCGACAAGAATGTCGTTGATCTTGATCTGATCACCGACCGCGACCCGCCACGTAACGATATCGGCCTCCACCAATCCTTCACCAGGATCCGGCAGCCGGAAAGTCTGCGACGCCATTCAAGCCCTCCGAAGTCAGTAGGCGAGCGAACGATCAACCATGTCGAGCACCCGATCAAGATCAGGAAGGTATTCCTCCTCGACCCGGCTCGGCGGATAGGGGGTGTCGAAGCCGGCCACCCGGAGCACCGGCGCTTCCAGTGAGTAGAAGCACTGATCGGAGATCCGGGCAGCCAGCTCAGCACCCAGTCCGAGATTTAGCTGAGCCTCGTGAACGGTGACCACTCGGCCGGTCTTCTGAACCGACTCGTCAACGACCCCCATGTCGAGTGGCGACAGCGTACGCAAGTCGATCACTTCAAGATCATGACCATCCTCGATCGCGGCCTCGGCAGCGTCCAGACAGGTCTTGACCATCGGTCCATACGCGATCAGGGTGACATCGGTTCCCGGCTTGACGACCCGCGCCGAGTGCAGCGGCGGTGGCGTCACTGTTTCATCGACCTCAGCACGCTGGTGGTAGCGCCGCTTCGGTTCGAGGAAGATGATCGGGTCATCAGAGGCGATCGCCTGCTGGATCATCCAATAGGCGTCGGCGGGGTTTGAGCAGGTAACGACCTTCAGTCCCGGAGTGTGGCAAAAGTAGGCCTCGGGGGATTCGCTGTGGTGCTCGACAGCACCAATGCCGCCGCCGTAGGGAATCCGGATGACGATCGGTACGGCCAATCGTCCACTTGATCGGAAATGCATCTTGGCAGCCTGGGTGACGATCTGATCGAAGGCCGGAAAGACGAAGCCATCGAACTGGATCTCGCAGACCGGGCGGTACCCTCGCAGCGCCATTCCGAGGGCCGTTCCGACAATGCCGGATTCGGCAAGCGGCGAATCGATCACCCGATGCTCACCAAAGTCCTTTTGGAGTCCCTCGGTGACTCGGAAAACTCCGCCGAGCTTGCCAACGTCCTGACCAGCTATGACAACCTTTGGATCGGCCTCCAAAGCTCTTCGCAGACCAGCATTGAGCGCCTTGGCGATGGTGAGCATGGTCATCAGTGCACTCCCCCGGGAAATGCGGGCTGAGCTTGTCGAAGCCCTTCGACGGGCTCAGGGCTCATACCTTCGAAGGTTGCCAAGTACTCGGCATACGCTGCCTGCTGCTCGGCGAGGTAAGGGGTCTGTTCGGCGTACACATGATCAAATAGATCGAGGATGCGCGGGTCGGGAAGGGCCAGGCAACGGGCCCGGAGATCGGCGGCAAGATCGGATGCCTCAGTCTCCACGTCAGCGAAGAACGCATCGTCGCCGCTGCCGCAGCGGGTCAGATAGGCCCTGACCCGCTCGATCGGATCCTTCAGTCGCCAGTGCTCAAGCTCATCCGCGAGCCGGTACTTCGTTGGATCGTCGGAGGTGGTGTGAGCCCCCATGCGATAGGTGTAGGCCTCGATCAGGGACGGGCCGCTGCCACTGCGGGCCCGCTCGAGAGCCTTGACAGTAGCCGCATGGACAGCGAGCACATCATTGCCGTCGACTCGTACGCCCGGGAACCCGAAACCAGACGCCCTGCGATACAAGGGAATTCGGGATTGGCGCTCAATCGGTTCAGATATCGCCCACTGGTTGTTCTGGCAGAAGAAGACGATAGGTGCGTTGTAGGAGCTGGCAAAGATGAAGGCCTCGTTGACATCGCCCTCGCTGCTAGCGCCATCGCCGAAGTAGCCGACCACTGCCATGTCCCGATCGGGATCACCGGTGCCAACCAGGCCGTCGCGTTCCACTCCCATGGCGTAGCCGGTCGCATGTAATGTCTGTGCGCCAATCACAATTGTGTAGAGGTGAAATCGATACCGCTGAGAGTCCCAGCCACCAAGATCAACTCCACGGAACAAGCCCAGCAAGTTCACCGGATCGACGCCGAGACACCAGGCCACGCCGTGCTCTCGGTAGGTCGGGAAAACGAAGTCCTGCTTGCCGAGCGCTCGTCCCGAGCCAACCTGTGCCGCCTCCTGTCCAAGGGACGATGCCCAGAGACCTAGCTCACCCTGGCGCTGCAAGGCAGTGGCCTCTGTGTCGATGCGGCGGGTCAAGACCATGTCGCGGTAAAAACTCTTGATTTGATCGTCGTCGCCGCTGAAGGAGTACTCGGCGTGCTCCAGACGCAAACCCTCCGGGGTAAGCAGCTGGACTAGCTCGATCTCTCCACTCGCACCGCTGGCGTCGCTCATTGGTGCATCCTCTCGTCACCCGATGCGGTGGTGCCGCATCTCATCGGTCCCGGTGCGGGATCGCCGCGCTGGGTGGTACCACCACCCTCCGGGGCTCTGCTGACTCCGGGGGGACGGCCCCCCGCCCCCGAGGCGGTATGACTCCGGCTCGCTGCGTCTAGCGAGCGGATTCGGCTGCTCCGGCTGCTCCTTGTGGGTGCCACCTAGCCAGCCGCACCCCAACGTACCGCCTGCCTTCAGCGGGCGGGAAAACCACTTGCATGTCCTACTTCTTTGGCGGAGTCCGCGACACAAACCCTGGAAACGTCACTCCAGCAGCTCGAAATCGGTCGGACACGCCCACAAACTCGCCGCTGGCGTCAACTTTCCAGGGCATGCTCCCGAAGATCACATCGGTGAAGGGCCAGGGCGCTTGCTGGGGAAGACGCCACGTTGGATCTGGACTAACGTGCTGACATGGTGCGCGCCGGCCGCGTCCGAATCGATCGACCGAATGGGCCTGCAGCTGTAGGCCAGCGCCTCGCCCCGCTCGTCGCAATCTGCGCGGGCTACTTCATGGTCATCCTAGATGTGACCATCATCAATGTCGCCGTACCGGTGATCGGTCGGGAACTGTCCGCCTCGCTGACCGACATCCAGTGGATCACCGATGGGTACACGCTGGTCTTCGCCGGCCTCCTTCTCACCAGCGGTGCGCTGGGTGACCGGTTAGGTAACCGCCGGGTCTTCTGCACTGGGGTAGTTGTCTTCACCGCCGCCTCGGCCGCCTGCGGCCTGGCCCAAAGCACAGGCTTGCTCGTCGCCGCTCGCCTGGTGGAGGGATTGGGCGCGGCGTTGATCGTGCCCGGCTCTCTTGCTCTCCTCCGGCAGGCGTATCCCTCACCCGAGGAGCGCTCGCGTGCCTTTGGTCTGTGGGGCGCCGTGGCCGGCACAGCTGCTTCCGCTGGTCCGCTGCTCGGCGGTCTTCTAGTCACGACGGTGGGCTGGCGCTGGGTTTTCTTCATCAACCTGCCCGTCGGATGTGCCTGCCTGCTGCTGACGCTGCGCCTGGTACCCGCGTCGCCCCGCCGCACGGATCGCCCCGTGGACTGGCCTGCGCAATGCGCGATCATCGCGACGATTACCTTCCTGATCGCCGTCCTCAACGAGGCTGGACGGCGGGGCTGGACCGACCCGCTGATCCTTGCCGGGGCTGGCTTGTGTCTGGTGTCAGCCGCCGCATTCGTGGTTCGCGAGCGGCTGGCCCGCAATCCGGTGATGCCGCTGCATCTGCTCCGGTCTCGCCAGATGAGCGGGGCCTCGGTCATCGGCCTTCTCTTCAACTTCGCTTTCTACGGCATGATCTTCACCGCCAGCCTCTATTTCCAGCACTACCGCGGCCTGACCGCACTGCACACCGGGATCGCTCTTTTCCCGGCGATGGCTATGACGATGTTCGCCTCAGTTCTCTCCGCTCGACTGGCACGCCGCACCGGTGACCGCCCCCTGGTCGTGACTGGCATGCTCTTGGGAGCGGCGGGCCTCGCCGGCTGGGCGCTCTTTGGGGGCGACCCGCACTACCTACTGCTCGTTCTGCCGATGATGCTCGCTGGCTTCGGCACATCTTTCGCGCTCACCGGAACGACAACAACGGTCATGTCCGCTGTCCCCCAGGACTACTCGGGGACCGCCTCCGGGTGGCTGAATACCGCGCGGCAGGTTGGCAGTGCTGCGGGCGTCGCTCTCGGCGGTTCGCTGTTGGCCGGCGCAGCCGACTTCACTACCGGGGTGCGGACCAGCATGGCCGTCGGCGCGCTCGCTTACCTGATTGCTGCGACCCTCGCGCTCTTCTGCATCCCGCGACGGCAATAGGCCCGTTCGATCGCAGAAACTCTCGAGCTAGAGACGCGGACCATCGCCGACCAGCTACTTCGCTAAGGACGGGCAAGGCCCTGCTGGAAGCGCAGGATGCGGATGAGAGCGGTAGCGACCGCCTCTGGGCCGGCGGCCAAAGAGAGGCGGACGGCGGTGCCACCGTCGAGTCGATCGAAGTCAGTGCCTGGCGTCAGTGCGACGCCTTGCTGGTCCAGCAGCGCCTCGCACCAGGACTCCGAATCCGGGTAGGGACCGAGCTGGTCAGCGATGCCGGCGTAGACGTAAAAGGCGCCATCCGCAGGAGCAACGCCAGTCCAACCAAGATCATCGATGGCATCCAAGACAATCGCGCGGGCGTCGGTAAAGGCTGCGACCGCAGCATCAGCTTCTCGATAGGACTCTTCGGTGAAGGCGGCGATGGCTGCGTGCTGAGCAGGTACTGGAGGGCACAGTGCGAAGTTGCCGGCCAGCGCGTCAAAGGCCGATAACAGCTCGCTCGGTACCAGGCTCCAGCCGAGGCGCCAGCCCGTCATTCCCCAGTACTTGGAGAACGAAGAGATCACCAGTGCTTCGCGATCATGCTCCCAGGCGCAACTGGCTGCCACGGTTCCGTCGGTGATGCCGTGGTAGATCTCATCACTGACAAGTCGTACTTCATGATCACGACACCAACCTGCGAGCTCGGTCAGCCGATCGCGATCGATCATGGTGCCGGTGGGATTGGCCGGTGAGCCGATCACCAGTCCGGCCAGCGGCGCAGCGGCGTGCGCATGCTGCAGCATCTCCAGCGAGGGCTGGAAGCGTTCGGCGGGACCGCAGGGAAGCTCGACCACTTGACATCCCAAGGAGGCAAGGATGTTCCGGTACGCGGGGTAGCCGGGACGCGTCAATGCCACTCGGTCGCCATGATCAAAAGCTGCCAGGAAACTGAGCAGGAACGCGCCAGAGGATCCGGTGGTGAGCGCTATGTGATCTTCATCGATGTCCAGGGAGTACCAGCGGCGGTAGTGTGCGGCGATCTCGCGGCGTAGCGGCTTGATCCCGAAGGTTTCGGTGTAGCCCAGCGGCGTACGGTCCACCATCAACTCGGCGGCACGGCGTCGTACGTCAGCCGGCGCTCCCTGGGACGGCTCGCCGGCGCATAACGAGATGATCTCCCGGCCCTGAGCGCGCAGCACTGATACACGGTTGAGGATGCTCATCACCGCGAACGGCGGAACGGCAGCCCGCTGCGCGGGTTTCATGCCCTCTGCAGACGCTTACGCGCCCGGTATGCGGCGACGTTGGTCCGGTTACCGCAGTTGCCGGTGTCGCAATAGCGCTTGGAAGAGTTCTTGGAAAGATCGACCACCACATCCTCGCAGTCCGGCGCAGCACAAATCCGCAACCGATCCAGGGCATCAGCCCTGATCAGGTCGAGAAAGGCCATGGCAGCCTCGGCCGCAATCCGGTCGGCAAGTGGCGCGTCCGGTCTCGTGACATGTAAGTGCCAGTCCCATCCGTCGTGGCGGGCCAAATAAGGCCGGGCGTCGGCCTCGGTGAGGATTTCATTGACGAGTGCGGCAGCCTCGTCGCGATCTTTGACCATCCAGAACTTACGGAGTCGGGGCCGAAGAGCGCGCACGGATTCGAGCTCTCCGGGCGTACGGCGAATGACGCCGGAGTACAAGGTTCTCGCCAAGTAGTCGTCGAGGTCTGCGAGCGTCACCAGCGTGTCGCCGTCGAGGCCCACGGTATTCACCAAAGCCGCTGTCTCAACCAGAGAAGCCTCGGTGTCATGGTTAAAAATCAACTTGACTCCTGACATACGATGCACTAGCGTCACTAGTGTACTTCATCTTTGGTAATGACATCAGTGATCGAACGTGAGGGGGATTCGACATGACTACGACTGCCACGCAGGCCGCCCGCACGATCACCGCTCCCTCCCGCCGCGCGCCTGGAATTGTTCTAGCACTGATCTCCGCATCTTCCTTCGGACTCTCTGGTTCCCTGGCTCGATCGTTGCTGGACTTGGGCTGGTCGCCGGCAGCGGTGGCCGCTACACGGGTGGCCGGTGCATTCCTTATCCTTCTCATACCATCGCTGGTTCTTCTCCGACGGATCGGTTTGCCAACCAGTCGTGAAGCCCTGCGAATGCTGGCGTTCGGGGTGGTAGCGGTGGCATTAGCGCAGCTGTGCTTCTTCAGCGCCGTGCAGTACCTTTCGGTTGGCGTCGCCCTGTTGCTGGAGTTCTTGGCGCCGGTCATGCTGATCGGCTGGCACTGGGCTCGGAGCCGCACCAGACCCGCATGGCCAGTCCTGGCCGGCGCCGGCCTGTCGATCATCGGCCTGGCTTTCGTTCTCGACCTTCGAGGTGGTTTCACTCTCAACCCCGTCGGTGTCGCCTGGGGTCTGGGTGCTGCACTGTGCCTTAGTGGCTATTTCCTGCTAAGTGAGGACAAAGGAACTGACGCGCCAGTTCACCCGCTGTTGCTTACCACGGCCGGGACCGGCATCGGAGCTGGCGTTCTGCTAGCTACTTCGGCCGTCGGCATCCTTCCATTTACTGCCCACAGCGGAGTCACCAAGTTGGCGAACGCAACGGTCGGCTGGTGGCTACCTGCACTGTTGTTGATCTTGCTCAGTGGCGTGCTGGCGTATCCCACCGGGATTATCGCGGTGCGTCGCCTCGGCAGTTCCGTTGGCTCATTCGTGGCGTTGACCGAAGTGATCTTCGCGGTCGTCTTCGCCTTCTTGCTACTGGGCCAGCGACCCGGCCCAATTCAGCTCGTAGGCGGCGTGTTGATCTTGGGTGGAATAGCACTCGTGCAACGTCCCCAGCGCCCCTGACGGCAAGCGAGGTGCGGAGAGGCGGAGATCAGGGTCTGCCGAAGTCGGTGACTAGCCAGACCCTGCCGTGTGTGGAGTCGTTGATCACATCGATGCCGACGTCGTCGAACTTCTTGTTCAAGATGTTTTCCCGGTGACCGTCGTTGGGCGGCTTCTCGTTGTACATCGCCTGCTGTAATGCCAGCACGCCAGACTCGGAACGGTCGCTGTTGTAGGCGATGTTCTCTCCGACCATGCTCCAGCTATAGCCGGCCGAGGAGACGCGTGAACCCAGTGCCGCCTCACCTTTCAGCTGATGGCTCAACGTGTTGACTTTGGCCATCGCCAGATTGTGGGTGTGCGCCGACGAGACGAGCTTGCTGTTCATCTTCAAGGCGGGCAGTCCTTGGTTTGCGCGCTCAGCATTCAGCTCGTCGAGCACCGCGTCCGCCCAGTCCGAGCGGGTTGCGTAGCTAGACGAACTGGACGCGGTTTTACTCGGAGCCGACCTTGCGGACTGGGTCTTCTTCTTGGTCGGCGTCGGGTTGCTGTGAGTCTGCTTCGTTGCCGTCCGCCGCTTGGCGGTTGTCGGGTCGGTGTGTGGATTCTTAATGGATCGCGCGACTGGCGATGCGGTCGTATGAGATTTCAGCGGGCGAAAGCAGGGGCTGCCCTTCTTGTGGACATTGCACTTGTGAGGCTTGGACTTGGGGCGTGCGAGATGTGTCCGAACGCCGGCGCTTGAGGTGGTCGTCCTGGGCGCTGGTGATGAAGTTTCATTGGAAGATGTCGGTGCATCCGCTGGAACAGCGATGAGTCTGTCGTCCTGGCTAGGCGAGCCTGGGTCGCTGATCGCCGCACCTCCGTACAGGGCGGCTCCAGCCACTGCAGCGCTGACGACTATTGCAGCGCTGGCAGAGGCGATTCGAAGTCCGGTGCCGGTCATGGTGCCTCCATCGCGTACGACGACCCCGAGCAGGTCACGTTTTGATAACGGCGCCGTCAAGCCAAACATAAACGGTGGAATCCGGCAAGCATCCGACCGGTCTGCGGACACGCCGTACACTGCGCCGGTGGGAAGCGAGTCGCCGACTTCCAGCGGTGTCCTGATTGCGGGTACCTCCTCCGACGCCGGCAAGTCGCTGATGGTCACCGGTTTGTGCCGCGCGTTCGCGCGCCGGGGCATCGCGGTTGCGCCGTTCAAGGCGCAGAACATGTCCAACAATTCCTGTGTCTGCGGCGACGGCGCCGAGATCGGTCGCGCCCAATATTTGCAGGCCCAAGCTGCCGGCATCGCCGCCGAATCCGCCATGAATCCCGTACTGCTCAAGCCTGGTTCTGATCATCGATCGCACATCGTGCTTCGGGGCCGGCCCTGTGGCACCTTGGAATCCGGAGAGTACGCCAATGGGCGTAAGCACTTGGCGGCTGCTGCGTTCGCGGCGTACGACGAACTCGCTGCTCGCTTCGATCTGATCGTTTGCGAAGGTGCCGGGTCGCCGGCCGAGATCAATTTACGTAGCGGCGATTATGTGAATCTTGGTCTGGCCCGGGCTAAGCGCCTGCCGGTCGTTGTCATCGGCGACATCGATCGGGGCGGCGTCTTCGCTTCCTTGTACGGCACGGTTGCGCTGCTGGATTCCGACGACCGGCGGCTGGTCAAGGCCTTCTTGATCAATAAGTTTCGAGGCGATATGGGTGTGTTACAACCCGGCTTGCAGGAGCTGACCCGGCGGACAGGCGTGCCGTTCGCTGGCGTGCTGCCGTGGCTCTCCGAAGTTTGGCTGGACGCAGAGGACAGCCTCGCCGTCGGGTCCTGGCAGCGGCAGAGCAGC